>Ga0224722_1000031_pt1 | contig 73573 bp, 57 predicted proteins | sample Balambano_FR1_Me_FD_161646 | JGI IMG/M metagenome (GOLD analysis project Ga0224722, IMG submission 161646) | Freshwater sediment microbial communities from Lake Towuti, South Sulawesi, Indonesia - Balambano_FR1_MetaG | ecosystem: Environmental > Aquatic > Freshwater > Lake > Sediment | place...
CCGCCGAAATAATTGCACCACATTTATGCCAACAATATTTTCTTGCAGCGTCGAATTTAGGGCGGATAGCTCTTCACGGGCCCGATAGTTGGCTTTGCGATACTGCTGTTGAAAGTAAATGATTAACACCGTGACGGGAATTAGCATAACAACTAGGAGCAGGGCCAGTTGCCATTGCAGCAAAAACATCGTGACGGCAATGACGAGGATGGAAAATAAATCGCCAATAATCCCAACTGCACCTGTAGAAAACACATCGCCCAATGCTTCTACATCGCTGGTGAGGCGGGTAATCAAGCGGCCAACGGGGGTGCGATCGAAAAAGCGCATCGCCAAAGACGTGACGTGATAGAACAAATCGTTCCGAATATCTGCGGTGATTTGCTGCCCCACCTCCTGCACTAAATAGCCCTGCCACGCATCCAGCACTGTTCGTAAGGCCAGCGTGAATAGGAGCAACCCCGCGACGATGTTGATACCCGTCAAAAGCGGTAGATTTTGCAAAAAGGGGAGCCAGGTTCGCTCTTGCCGCACTAGTGAAATCGCATCTCCAATCAAAATCGGCTGAATGGCCCCCGCGATCGCCCCTGGCACCAGCAACACCATGCCAAATGCCAGTAACCGCCCATGCTGCACGATGTAGGGAACCAGTCGGCGGAGCAGCCGCCAATCCGTTTCTTTCTGACTTTGCGTGGGGTGAGCCTGGGAAGTTGCGGTTTGAGCAGTCATGGAGTTCGGCACCAAATTGCTTTTCCACTGTACCCCGTCCGGGGGATCGGGGAAATTCGCCTACTCGGCCAAACTTTGAGAGGGCGTTATATCGACCGTAGACATGACCGATTGCAGATGATGCCGGATCAGATTGAGTAACACCTGCGGGTCGGGAGGTTTACTCAAAAAGTCTGATGCTCCAGCTAGTTTGGCGCGGGTGCGATCGACTAACCCACTCTGGCTGGTCAGGATAATAATCGGCGTATTTTGAAAAATCGGAGTTTTTCGCAAGAAACTGCACACGTCATAACCACTGGCATTCGGCATGATCAAATCCATCAAAATTAAATCAGGCCGCTGCTGACTCAAAGTTGCCATGCCCATCAGCGGCTCTTGAATTTTGAGTACCCGATACCCAGCCCCCTCCAAAATGTTGGCCAAAAATTGCACCACAGTGGCACTGTCATCGATACAGGCAATTAAGGGACGATAGACCAGGTTGGCTGAATTGGTCGGGTGGCTGAGTCGCAGGAATGGATTGGGCAAATCTTCAATATCTTCCAGTGCAATCACACTTTGTTGAATCCACGGCAGCAAAAATCGCGTAATAGTTGACACAGGTCGCCGTGCATAGGAGGCAATATCCCACAAGGTGTAACGTCCAGTTAGATAGGGGCTAAGGTTGACCAGAATGTTAGAGGCACGCCCCGCTTCTGCTTTTAAGGCTTCCTTCAAGACAGGCGATTTGCAAGGATTTAAGGATTCTAATTCCAACCCTTTCCACTGCTTCCAAAGGTGTTGCGCTTGCTGTAATACCTGTTCTACTTCTGTGGCCGAAAGCAGTAGACTCAAGGCGGCATTGTCCTTAAAGGCAAAGCGCTGCACAGATACCCATTCCGATCGCAAAATTGGGTTGCGCACCCAGGCAAACAGCACCTCTTCCAGGCTCATCTTAATAACTGCCTGAGCTTGCGGCACATTCAAAATGCCTTGAGCCACACTCTGACTGAGTAACTGGTACTCCCACGGCTCACCGCCCCCTGTAAACGTCATGCTGAAATCTGGACAATGACGCTTAATGGCTCGTCGCCACCGTCTTACCCGGTGCAGAGTTCCTGTTGCGTACACTAGTCTCCCTTGAAAGAAATAAAGTCGCCAGGGGTAAGCATCCTGAGCCAGGGTTAATTCTCCTGTTGCACGTTGCTGGCTGATGGAACTCAACGTTCGGGCGGTATTGATATAGGAGATGGAGGTAGATGACATCGACTTCGTGAGCTAGAGAGGGGAGGGGCATCGACAGGCATGATTACATACAGGATGGACACGAATCGGTCTAGCTGCACAGGCTTTAGAATTTTTACAAACAGTTGCAAAAAGGCAGCAAGGGGGAAGGCTGAGGGCAGAAGGCTAACAGCTAAGGAGCATGGATTAAATCAAGTGGCCTAGCCGTCTCGGCTGTAAGTGACAGGCAGGATGCCTAGTCCACAGAATTTTCCACTTTGTTTAATCCGCATTTCTCAGGACATTTCTTCGAAACAAATACTTGCCGGAGGGTGTTATTGGCGATCGCAGAATGCATCGAGAAGTGATATTTCTATTTGTTAATAGGTTTATTCTGAAATGACTTCCTCTGCAGATTCATTGGAGTTGCCGCGCTTGAAGAACTTACAAATACCTCGTTTAGATCCTCGAATAAATTCGCAAAGTTCTTGAATCAGGTCTGAATCAAAGTCTTGTTCAAGTTTTTCGACTGCTTGAGATACGTTTAATCCTGAGTTGTAAATGACCATTAGGGCTTGTTTGAGTACATGCCGATCGCTGGTTGTAAACCCGGCGCGGCGCAGTCCAACAACATTCAACCCCATGATTGTATTTGGGCTAACGCTGCGAGTAATGCAAAAGGGCAACACATCTTTTTGCACGGCCGAGGCTCCAGACATCATGGCTAATCGTCCCACGCGGGTAAACTGATGAACTAGGCAATTCCCGCTAATAAATGCCCGATCGCCCACCTCGACATACCCTGCGAGCAATGCCCCATTTGCGACGATCACGTGATTCCCCAATTTGACATTATGCGCCAGATGACTCTGCGCCATCAGCAAGCAACGATCGCCCACCGTTGTAACGCTCCCCAACTTCGTGCCGCGGTGAATGGTGACATTTTCTCGAATCACACAATTGGCCCCAATTTGGACGTAGCTTTCTTCCTGTTTAAAGGCCAAATCTTGGGGCAAATCGCCCAAAACAGCTCCGGCATGTACTTGACATCCATTGCCAAGCGTGGTGTGACGTAAGACCACTACATGCGGCCCTAACACACACCCATCCCCAAGTTTTACGCCTGCTTCCACATAGGAAAAGGCCCCAATTTTTACGTTCTCGCCTAACTCTGCACTGGGGTCAACAACGGCTGTCGGGTGTATCACCATTCCATCTCCTCGGTACTGAATGGATTATGAAAGGTGATTGTAGGCCCTGTCAAAAGGCTTTACAGAAACTCGCCCCCTGCATCCCCATTCTGCTTGACCAACGTTAGAATCACGGTGGTTTTTGAAATTGTTACGAAGGTTGGGGCTAAACTGCCTGTCAATTGGAGTATTTTAACAGGGCACACTAAGCCCCTGAGATCGATCGCGATTAGGGTGAAGACGAGTCATGAGTGCAAACCAAATCACACTCGATGTAGCGATCTACAACGAGTTGCAGGCAACACTAGCAAATCTTCAACAGCGCGTCACAGAACTAGAACACGCTGACCGCGATCGCCGTCAGGCTGAAACCGCTTTGCATCAGAGTGAGGAATTGTTTCGCACCACCTTTGAGCAAGCCGCGATCGGCATTAGCTTCTCGACACTCAGCGGTAGATTCACTCACTTCAATCAGCAGTGGTGTGAAATTGTGGGATATGAAGAAGAGGAACTGTGGGAGTTAACCACGCAGGATATTACCCATCCCGATGATGCCGTCATTGAACTAGAACTGACGGAGAAATTGTTAGCTGGTGAAATCTCAGATTATTCATTGGAGAAGCGTTATATTCGCCCCGATCGCTCCATTGTATGGGTGAATTTGACAGCATCCTTGATTTATTCACCATTGGACGAACCCCGATATCTCATCTCGATGATGCAAAACATCAGCGATCGTAAACAAGCCGAAATTGAGCGTCAACAAGCAGAACAACAACTTCAGCAAAAAGCGCGTGACCTGGAAACAGCGCTGACAGAACTGCAACAAACTCAAACCCATCTCGTGCAGAGCGAAAAGATGTCCAGTTTGGGGCAATTAGTCGCAGGAGTGGCTCACGAAATCAATAACCCCGTGAATTTTATCTATGGCAACCTCAACTATGCCAACGATTACATTCATGATTTGCTGAACTTGTTGCAGTTGTACCAAGAGTATTGCCCCACCCCGCCGCCCGCAGTGCAAGACGTTATCGACACGATCGATCTGGACTTTTTGATTGAAGACTTACCCAAACTTTTAGTGTCGATGCGCGTGGGGGCAGAGCGAATTCGCGAGATTATTGCTTCATTGCGAAACTTTTCACGATTAGACGAAGCCGAATTTAAAACCGTGGATCTGCATGAAGGCATCGATAGCACATTAATGATTCTACAAAATCGTTTCAAAGCTCAATCCAGTCGCCCGGAAATTCAACTTTTCAAGGAATATGCCGAGCTACCCAAAATTCAATGTTATCCAGGTCAGCTTAATCAGGTATTTATGAATATTTTGACCAACGCGATCGATGCCTTGGAGGAAAGTATGCGGCTGTCTGATGCGCATGCCGCAACGGCAAACGGACACGCTCCAAGTATTTGGATTCGCACGCGGAAAGTTGGCACTGATCACATCTCGATCTCGATTCAAGATAATGGCATGGGGATTCCACCCCACACCCGCGATCGGCTTTTTGATCCCTTCTTTACAACAAAGCCCGTTGGCAAAGGCACGGGGTTGGGCATGTCCATCAGCTATCAAATCATTACCGAAAAACATCACGGTTCCCTGCGCTGCGAATCTGAACTGGGTCAAGGTGCCGAATTTATCATCACGATTCCCATCCAGCAAACCGCCCCTTCCGCCCTGTAACCGAAACTGCTATTCTGCATGGACGGCAAGCATTTCTCCTCAAGCGCGATGAACAAGTGGACGCTGAAGACCTGGGAGCAACATGGCCCCAAACTGACTCCTTATCTATTTCTCTTTCCCGCTCTGCTCATGCTGGGACTGACGGTGTTTTACCCAGCGATACGGGCGTTCTACTTGAGCTTTACCCAATATGAATACGATTTGACTCAACCCCCCACCTGGGTAGGATTGAAGAACTTTCAGCGGTTAATGGTCGACCCCATTTTTTGGCAAACCTTCCGCAATACGTTGTTGTATTTGTGTTGTGTAGTGCCGCTGTTGGTGACGTTACCGCTGGCTCTAGCGATTCTGGTCAACCAGAAGTTACGCGGCATTCACTGGTTTCGCGTTGCTTACTATGTTCCCGTCGTGATTTCGATGGTTGTTGCCGGCATCGCCTGGAAATGGCTTTACGCCGACAGTGGGCTGTTGAATCAGTTACTCAAAATGGTAAATTTGCCAGCGGTGCCCTGGCTCACCAGTCCTTCCTTAGCGATTTTTAGTGTGATGGCGGTGACAGTTTGGAAAGGGTTGGGGTATTACATGGTGATTTATCTGGCAGGACTCCAGTCCATTCCCCAAGAATTGTATGAAGCGGCGGCGATCGACGGTTCAGATGGCATCAAAAAGCACTGGGACATCACCATCCCGTTGATGCGGCCTTACTTATTCCTGGTTGCGGTCATTTCTGCGATTTCGGCCACGAAAGTGTTTGAAGAAGTCTACGTCATGACTCGGGGTGGCCCCAATCATTCATCCGAGACGATCGTGTACTATCTTTACAACAAAGCGTTTGGCGAATTAGAAATTAGCTACGCCTGCACCATTGGCCTGGTCATGTTTCTGCTCATTCTCGTCCTATCTGCTGTGCGGTTGGGGATCGAACGAGTCACCACTTCCCGTGAGTTAGATCAGCAACAGATGGCGATCGCAACTGAAACGTCTTTAGAAAGACCCTAGTTTGGAAAAGCAGAAGTTCAGATTTTGAGCAACAGCGTCAAGTTAAACTATATAGTGCAAATGATCTAGTAGCGATTATGGTTCAATACACCCTTGCCCAAAGTCCAGAGACCATTTTTAATGTGCCGGGGAAAGACTCTGCCAAAGCTCGGGAGAAGGCCATGGATCAGCTCGTTGAGTTGATGGATGCAGGCGAACTACCAACTGAGCTGGGTGATGGCTTTAGTCCTCGACAATTTATTGAAGTCAAAGAGTCAACTACTTTAAACGCCACCGATGATGATGCGATTACTCAAGCAGTCCAGCTTCTTAGTAATCTGGCGACTCTCAAGTTGAAATTGCAAGAATCCCGCACGGAAGCATTGCAGGTGCGGGCCCAATTAGATGTGTTGTTTACGGATGAGCCAGTCAGTGAGGCGGAGATCGCGACCTTGAAGGATGGGTTTAAGGTACTAAAAACCTACGCCCAAGCCAATCTCCGTTACAAAGAAGCCCGATCGCAGGCTGAAGCCGCCCGCACGATTCTAGATCAAGCTCTGAACTCTCCAGAGCCGGAACCGAAAACGGGCAAAAAGTCATGAGTCGGGAAACAGAAAGTGGATCGAAATGACTCCCGATAGAAACACCAGAGTCACCGTGACGATCGCGATCGGGGTCGGCACCAGGGCCATGATGGAGAACAGCAGCATCGACTGAACAAAGAAAGCATCAGGTACACAGGTTCAACAGTAGCAACCAGGTTTGACAACCCTGTGAATGCTTTGTGGCATGGGATTGACGCGCTCAGCGACTGACCATCTCCCGATAGGCGGCTTCTATGTCACGGGCAAACTGCCGACCATTCCACAGCGGAGCCGTGTGGCGAGATTGTTTGAGTTGTTGCTGCACCTGTTGGCGTAAAGCAGCATCGAGGCCCAAGCGCACCCCCCACTGCACGTATTCGGCTGCACTCCAGGCAATCCCTGCCTCAATCCCGGCATTTTTCAGCATGGTGTAGCTATTCCGCGCCGCAAACTCTGCTCCCACTCGCGTCACGATCGGAATCCCCATCCAGAGTGTTTCCAGGGTCGTCGTTGCGCCATTGTAGGGGAACGTGTCCAGCACCACATCCGCGATCGCTAAATTAGCCCGATGCACTGCTTCTGAAGTCGCTTCTGGCAAAAATCGTAACCGCTCGCGATCAACACCTGCCGCCTCTGCCAACTCAGTAAAGAACTGCTGAATCGATTCTTCGTGGGCAATGCCTTTAATCAAGAAGTAGCTGTTGGGCACTTGCTGGATAATTTGCATCTGCAATTTGGCTGTGTCGCGATGGCGCTTGTAGCCCCGTTGCCCACTGAAATAAACCACTGCATCGGCAGGAATGTTCAACTCGTCGCGGCGCAGTGTTGGCACACCCACTTCAAATCCGTCCACGGCAATATAGGTTTGGGGTAAGCGCCAAATTGTCTCGACGTAGTATGCCTGGGCATCAGCGGGCAGAACGTAAGGATCGGCAATGAAATAATCTACCGTGGATAGCCCGATCGCATCCCAACCCAGCCACGTTACTTGAATCGGAGCCGGTTTCAGGCTCAAGATGTTGCAAGTTACATCCAACGTGATGCTGTCCAGATCCACCAAAATGTCCAAATCATCGGCGAAAATTGTTTCTGTCGCTTTGAGCCGATCGCTATCGAGGGGACGGGCAAAATCTACCCACTCCAAAAACTGTGGACGCAGCGTGTCTCCTGGCAATTCGCCGTAATTCATGATGTAGAGATACACCTCAAACTGGGTGCGATCGTGGTGTTGCAATAACCAGCGACAGAGCCAGCCCACCGAATGCTGGTGAAAACAATGGGAAATGTAACCGATTTTGAGTTTGCGATCGCCCACCGGTTGCTGTCGCCACTGGGCATGACGCGCTGCATATTTGTCAAAATACGCCTGATTGTGCAACTGCATATTCGCCCGACAAATTTCGAACAATTGCTGCCGCAGCGGGCGATCGTGTTGTGGTGTATCCCGAAAGTAGGGAAAGAAAAAACTGACGGTATTCAAGCGCGAGTTGCGTACCAGGTCTAGCGGAATCGGCGGTTCGGCCAACAGTTGCTGCAAGATCAGTTCGTGTTGGGTGAGAGCGGCGATCGCCTCCTCCCAGTAGCCACCCGCATTCATCAAGCCCCGCAGTAAAAGATAGCTGGCAAAGGCGCGATCAGGTAGGGTGGGAGCTAGTTCGAGACATCGTTGCGCGGCCTCAATCCCCTTTTGGAACTGACGCGAGTTTTGATAAAACGCCGCCAATTCAAACAAAATGTTGATGTTGTCTGGTTGCAACTCCAGGCAAAATTCTGCCAGGTACGCCGCCATGCCAGCCTGTTTACTCAGGTGAGCCACCTTGAGCGCGTTGAGCAGCACCACTTCCACGTAGGTTGCTGGCTGCACATAAGGCCGACACACCTCGGCAAACTCGATGGTGAGGGGGTGGGGATGCACGCGATCGAGCACATTGTCCAACACATGCAAGACTAGCGGCTCACTCACGGACTGGGTTGATTGCCGCAAGCGTTCCAAAATTCCCAGTTCTGCCAGGTCTTCCGGCGCAAACGTCTCCAGTTGCAGCGACAGGGCAACAATATGCAACAAATTATTTCCATCTTCCGGGCACACTTCTCGCAGATGTTGCCGAATCGCCCACGCGACTGTGAAGTTCTCATATCCCGCCTGCCGATCGGCTTCTGTAGCTAAAACTTGCGCCAATTCGTGTGTCCACGCATCAACCTGGGTCGGAGTCCCCTCCGTCATCGCCATCAACCAGGTCATCTGGGCTTCGGCTTCCTGCCCTTGCAACAACAATGCCAACCCCAAATACCAGTAGGCCGATTTCAACTCCGGCTCAGCCGCGATCGCCTGTTCATACAGTGCTGTCGCTTGTGGGTAATCCTGGTTCATCAAGCACTGGTAGGCGCGATCGCTCTGGTGCTGAGTGGATTGAAATGCCATTGCCATATCCTATTGTGAGTCAACCTGTAATCTATTTAGTATGGGCATTTTCACGTCCAAGCGAATAAGCTGAGGTGCCATAAAACTTAATCCAGTCCTTTGCAACCGTTTCTCGTGAATTTTGCGCCGCTGCAACGATGACTCAAATTCACTTTAATGAAAGCTTAATCCGGGCTTTAGCCCATCTTTTTCTTGCTGGAGGACTATATTTGTGTAGCTTTTGCTACGCTCACTAGTCCTCCACTCCTCACAACCTATGGCATTTACCCTTCAAATCCTCCACGCGTCCGATCAAGAGGCCGGTATTCCTGCTTTACGAGATGCGATCAGTCTTTCGGCAGTGCTCAATGCACTTCAAGATGACTACGAAAATACACTCAAGTTAACTTCTGGAGATGTGTATATCTCTGGCCCATTTTTTGGGACAAGTGCTGATATCTATCAACTAGCATCCAATGGAAATCCAGTTGGGCAAGGTGGTCTGGCTGATATTTTGATTCAAAATGAGTTGGGCTGGAATGCTGCCTCAGTTGGAAACCACGAGTTTACAACTGGAGCTGCTGGATTTTTTAGCCTATTGGCACCCAATCCAAATTGGGTCAATGGTTCTCTGGGAGGAACAGGAATTGGCACTGGTGGCTATCCCGGCGCACAATTTCCCTATCTGGCGAATAACCTTGATTACGGTGCCGCAACCCTACCTGCGGGTTTGACTGTCGTCCCGAACGGAGGAGCGCCATTACCCAATACTCTGACGGGGAGCGTTGTTGCCAATGTAAATGGGACACCAATCGGGATTTTAGGTGTTGTTACTCCTTACCTGCCGACCATTGCCAACATTGCCCCTGTCACGATGACAACGGGGAGTGGCATCACGTCAGCAACCCCGATCGCTCAACAAGTGGATGCCGTGATTGCTAATCTTCAACCTGAAGTGCAAAACCTGATTAGCAACGGGGTAAACAAAATTGTTCTGATGACGCACCTGCAAGAAGCCGAAATCGAACAAGCACTTGCCCAACGGCTCGCGGATCTCGGCATTGGAGTTGATATTCACATTGGTGGCGGCTCCCATCGCGTTATGGCATCCGGAGATAGCGTGCCGCCATTACGGCAAGATGAAACGCAGCAACTGAGCGGACAATTATTGCAACCCTACCCGCAACTATTCTCCAACGGTAGTAATTCAGTCTACTATGTCAACACGGGCGCAAATTACCGTTATCTCAGCCAATTGGTGGCGACCTTTGACGACAATGGCGTGATTACTGAGATTGGTAATACCAGTGGCACCTATGGAACTGATATTGCCGGAGTTGCGCGTGTCTATGGTCAAGACATCACCACCTTTGACCAGGTGAAAGCCTTAGCCGATCCGGATATTGTTGCGATCGTTGATGGTGTCGGTCAATATGTTAATACGCTTGACAGCGTCATTTTTGGCCAAACAGATGTATTTCTCAACGGCATCCGTAGCGATGTGCGGACGCAAGAAACTAATCTGGGCAACCTATCTTCCGATGCCAACCTTTTCTACGCCGATCAGTATTTGGCGGCCTATGGGGACACACTGCTGCCTGGATTTAGCAGCGTCGATATTTCCTTTAGAAATGGTGGTGGTATTCGTGACCAGATTGGACTGTCATTCATCCCAGGTGGCGGTGGTACATTAGTGCAATTACCGCCTCCCGCAAACCCTAATGTAGGCAAGGACGAAGGCGACATTTCCCAACTCGATATTTCTAACTCGCTGCGATTCGACAATGCGCTCTCTTTGGGCACCACTACTGCTGCTGGGCTTTACGAAATTGCCGAGCATATGGTTGCTTTAGCTCCAGCCCAAGCAGGTCAATTTGGCCAGATTGGTGGCTTTAAGTTTAGCTTTGATCCCACCGCACCTGCTCGCACCACCACCACGCCCGGACAACGAATTCAAAATCTGGTAATTGTCAATGATGATGGCAGCATCAAGGATACTGTGGTGCAAAACGGTAGTTTGGTTGGTGATCCAAACCGGAATTTCTCTGTCGTAACCCTCAGCTTCCTGGCCACAGGTGGAGATAGCTATCCAAATGTTCTGCAAAATCTGAGATCTCTCAGTGACTTTGCTGAACCGGCAACTTTGGGACAAGCGAGTTTAAGGTCTGGTGCAGAGCAGGATGCTTTAGCCGAATACTTGACGGCTACTTTCAATGTTGCCAATGGTCAAAAGCCTTTTGCTGAAGCTGACACACCTCCTGCTCTCGACGAGCGGATCCAAAACCTGTCAGTGCGTCAAGACACAGTGCTTAATGGTGGCGGTGACAATCCTGGCCGCACAACCCGCATTTTCGAGATTCAGGGTGCGGCGCATCGATCGCCGTTGGAAGGCCAAGAAGTAACGGCTGTTCCGGGCATTGTTACGCTGATACGCAACAATGGCTTCTTTATCCAGGATGCGCAAGGGGATAGCAACCTGGCAACCTCTGATGGCATTTTTGTGTTCACCAGCACTCGCCCCACGGTGCAAGTTGGTGATGCGGTGCAGGTGAATGGCGTAGTGACGGAATTTCGTCCGGCAAATGCACCGCGCAACCTTTCCACTACACAAATCGGCGGGGGGAATAACCCAGCAACCTTTACGATCGCCTCCAGTAATAACCCGTTGCCAATGGCAACCATCATTGGCCTGGAAGGACGCACTCCACCCACAGAACGAATTGCCGGCAATGCTCCCAGCGGTACAGTAGATGCCGCCGATTATGTCTTTAATCCTGAGCAGAATGGCATTGATTTCTACGAAAGTCTGGAAGGAATGCAAGTTCAGGTCAATGGCAGTGTTGTGGTGGGTCCCACAAATAACTTTGGTGAAGTTTGGGTTCTGGCAGATAATGGCGCTGGAGCCACAGGACGGACTGCACGCGGCGGCATTGTGATCAGTCCGGATGACTTCAACCCAGAACGAATTCAAGTGCAATTTCCAAGTGCTTCTGCTCCAAGAGTAAATGTGGGCGATCGCCTTAGCAGTGTGGTTGGCGTGGTTAGTTATGACTTCGGGAACTTTGAAATATTGCCTACCAACACAATTACAACAACCTCTGGTGGGTTACAGCGAGAAGTCACCACGCTGAAGACGGGCGGCGAAAAACTGACTGTAGCTTCCTACAACATTGAGAACTTTTCACCCGTAAGTTCCAATACCCAAATCACCAACATTGCTCGTCATATCGCCTTTAATCTGGACAGCCCTGACATTGTTGGTGTGCAAGAGGTACAGGACAACACTGGCCCGGTTAACGATGGTGTTGTGGATGCATCCCAAAGCTACCAGGTCTTGATTGATGCGATCGCGGCAGCGGGCGGCCCCACCTACAAATTCTTTGACATTGCACCCGTGGATGGGCAAGATGGCGGCCAACCCGGCGGCAACATCCGCGTAGGCTATCTCTACAATCCCGATCGTGTCAGCTTGGTGACTCGTCCAGGTGGCACTGCAACGACTGATACTTCTGTTGTTGATGGTGCCCTGTCTGCCAGTCCTGGACGACTTCAACCCGATAATCCTGCGTTTATTGCCAGTCGCAAACCGCTTGCCGCAGAATTCATTTTCAATGGTCAGCGGGTGTTTACAGTCAACAACCACTTCAGTTCCAAGGGGGGTAGCGATTCCTTGTTTGGAGCCTTCCAACCCCCAGTCAACAGTCGGGAAGAGGAGCGGAGCGAACAGGCTCGAGTCAACCGTCAATTGGTGGAAGACTTGCTGGCAGTGAACCCCAACGCCCGCGTTGCCGTGTTGGGAGATCTCAATGAGTTCCAGTTCTTCCCACCCGTCTTGACGCTAGAAACGACAGAAGCTGGGGAGCAGATTCTATTTAGCCTGATCAACACGCTGCCGGAGAACGAGCGCTACTCTTACATTTTTGAGGGCAACTCGCAGACCCTCGACCATATTGCCGTCAGTCAAGCATTGCTGAAGGTAACCGAATACGATGGCGTTCAAATCAACTCCGAATTCTTTGACCAGGACAGCGACCACGATCCTCGTCTAGCCCGTTTTGACTTGACTAACCCCACCCGCACTGTTGGCTCAACTAATGTTGTCTTCGGATCTGACGGTGATGACGAAATCGCCGCTCGAGGAGGTCAACGTATCTTTGCCGGCGATGGTAACGACATCATCGGCTCAGTGCCTGGATCTCCTGGTGGCAACTTTATTGATGGAGGCGCTGGCAATGACCTGTTGATCGCCCGTCAGAATGATGTCCTTGATGGGGGCAATGGCAACGATTATCTCAGTGCTGCCGATGGACGTGGAAACAACGTTTTGAATGGGGGAGCGGGAGATGATCTGCTGTTTGGTGGCATCAACGATGTCCTGAATGGAGGAGCAGGTAATGACGTGTTGTACGCTGGTCGGGGTGGTAACTTCCTGACGGGTGGCAGCGGCATCGACCAATTCTGGATTGGCTTCAACAGTCTGCCAGAATCTGTAAACGTGGTGACAGACTTTACTCCAGGTGAAGATGTCATCGGCTTCCGGGGTGTCGCAGGTGTTAGCAGTTTTGCTGACTTGACCCTGATTCAAGTTGGGACTGATACCTTGATCCGGGCGGCAGGTCGAGATATTGCCCGCTTCCAGGGTGTCCAGGTTGGGCAGATTACCAGCGATCGCATCGTGTTTGCCTAATTAGAGCATCCCCTCGCGGCAATCTGTATGGCATTGTCAGGGCGAATGGTGATTCATCCTGACAATGCTACACATTAAGCGTCGTGATATGTAGCCAAATATATATAGCTTTGGCCAGAACGCTTAGGACAAGTCGAATCGCCAAAAGCCGATTCTGGGTAGGCGTTCTGACTCGCCTCTGCCACATTACATAGGGCGACGGCTATAACTTATCGTGCGGGAGCAAGCGGCAAAAACAAGAGGAGTGAGTTACTGGAACCCACTCCCCACAACCAAAGATAAATTTGCCCAGTTGGCTGCACAAACTCTCGTTAGCCGCCCACCTTAATATCGCTACCAGCACACTTTTGAGGGTCTCCAACGATTAAAGCCTGAGTTAGAGAGGTCGCTCTACCTTTCAAAGGAGTTTTAGACTCACACAGTAGAGCCGCAGTAGTGGCCTCGCTGGTTTGGGTAACCTGTGCCAGTGCAACACCCCCTACATATGCCTTTAAAGCAGGCTTCAAAGATTCACCGTGAACGTTGATGGTTTCATTTGTTGCCCCTCCACCTGTGATTTCTTTCATGTCATACAGGTAATTTTCTGTTTGGGTGGCAACGGGTTTAGCCAGGTTGTTGACATCACTGGTAAAGGCGCTTTTCTCCAGGTAATAAGCTTGCTGAGAGCGCATCAGGGCACCGACGTATTGCTTGGCTTCCGATTGCTTGGCTTTGTTGGCTTGGTTCAGGAAAGCCGGGAGCGCGATCGCCGCCAGAATCCCGATGATGATGATAACAACCAGCAGTTCGATCAGGGTAAAGCCCTTGTCATCTTTTTTGCGCTGGATTAAGTGATTCAGGAATTTTGCCTTAAATTCAGTCTTCATTGCGAGGTTTCTCCTTATAGGGCGGGGTCACGTTAGTACAAACTCCTGAACGTAAGTTACCCACCCAGGTGAATCTTGATAACAAAGGGCAGAAAAATTTTTGAGCATCGCTGGGAAAGCTGAGACAGATTTCTCAGGAACGGGAACTGGATAAGTTGGAATTTTTGTGGGATGGGCATCCTGCCCGTTTGAGTGGGTGAGACAGCTCTCGAACAGGCGGGACAGCTCTCCAACAGCCAGGACAGCTCTCCAACAGCTGGGACATCTCTCCAACAGCCGGGACATCTCTCCAACAGCCGGGACGGCTATCCCACTTGAGTTAATTCATGCTTTTAAGAAGTAATTTTTCCCGTGAGGGGAGAACTGGCACTGGCATAAGCTTTCACGGGAATGCGTCCGGCCTGGTAAGCCAAGCGTCCGGCTTCGGCGGCCAGTTTCATGGCACGAGCCATGTCAGCAGGGTTTTGGGCCTGAGCGATCGCGGTGTTAATCAGCAACGCATCGGCCCCCAATTCCATTGCCTGGGCTGCCTCACTGGGCACCCCAATGCCCGCATCGACTACGACTGGAACGGTGGCATTTTCGACAATGATTTGAATGTTGGCGGCATTTTTTAAGCCCTGCCCAGACCCGATCGGGGAGGCGAGCGGCATTACCGTTGCACAGCCCACTTCTTCCAGGTGTTTGGCCAGAACCGGATCGGCGTTGATGTAGGGCAAGACGGCAAACCCTTCGTTCACCAGTTGGGCGGCTGCTTCCAGCGTGCCGATCGGGTCTGGCAGCAGGTACTTCGCATCAGGGATGACTTCTAACTTGACGAAATTATTGTCTTCCTGCCCCAACAGTTTTGCCATTTCACGTCCTAGTCGGGCCACTCGGATGGCTTCGTCTGCGGTCTGGCAACCGGCAGTGTTGGGCAATATCCAAATCTGGTTCCAATCTAAAGCGTCTGCCAGTCCTTCGTGGCCGGGAGCATTGGTTTGCACTCGCCGCACGGCCACGGTCACAATTTCGCAGCCGCTGGCCACAATACTTTGCCGCATTTCATCAAAGTTGCGATATTTGCCAGTGCCAGTCATCAGGCGCGACTGAAACACCCGCCCAGCAATGACTAACACATCATCCGTGGAGCGATTTAACGGTTTATCAATTGTCTGCATGGTTGTGTTCCTCTATCCATCCCTACCGTAGCGCGATCGCGCGATCGTAAACGCCGCTACCGAAATTGGATTGTAGAACTGGATGGTAAGAAGTTTGGGAATTAACCTGCTTTTTATTTGGAGTGGCCGGGTGATGGGGGCGTGAGGGGAGTTGCCACATGCTCAGGCCAATCGTTGTTTCAGCCAAACTGCCAGCAGTGGCATCGCAATTCGATAACCATATTCCTGCCCATACATCAATCCTTTCTGCTGGAGGCTGGCGAGGGCACCCTGGAGACTGCCGCCGCGGGATAAGTGATGCTTCTGAATATACTCCCTGGAATGGGGACTATCTGTGGGATCAAGGGCTAAGCTTTCCAGGACTCGCACCTGGCTAGCAGGTAATAGTAGCAACAAGGATTCAAACGTTAGGGATAAATCGGTGACCAAGTTGAGCGTACTACGCTGAACTTGATGAGCTTGGATGGTCAGAGTCGGCTGGGGGAGCGAGGAAGGCCTTGGGGCGGGAGGGACTAGCGCCAGGGCTACCTGAGTATCTAACCAGATACGACGGAGTAACGCGATCGCGTCTCCCATGTTGCCCTGCACATATTCCCAAAACAGGTCCAGCGCAGCAGCATCGAGGGCAAATCCTTGCGTCGTAGAAACCTCAACTAGCCAGGGTTGCAAATCATCTCGCTTCACAGGCCCCAAAAACACCACATGCATGTCGCTTTTCTGTATCCAGCTCTCGGCCACGGTGGCAATGAGCGCGTAACTCACGCGACTTTGCTGTTGAATTTCTTGGCGCAGGTAACGTTCCCAGGTTTCAGATCGATCCCAGGTGCGAATGTGGGGAAAGCTTTGAAACACGATCACAACTTGGCAATTTAATGCCTCCGCGATCGCTTGTGGTAAGTCCAACAATACCTGAAATAACTGCCACTCCAGCGTAGAAGCCGAATGCCAGGTGAGTCGAGATTGCCCATTGGCAGAAGTTTCTAAAATCAGTGGTTGATGCGTAATCCATTGCTCAATTAACGCTAATTCAGGAGGGGTGGCAAAGGTTGAGACAATGCCCTCTGCCAACAACGTCAAAAACTTCTGGCTGTGAGTTGCGCGTAAGCAGTCAATTTCAACCACTCTCGCACCGAGCGCCTCTGCCGCACTGCGCACCACCCGCCGTCGCCCACTACCCGGCACCCCCACAATCAACAAATCTCCATCAGCCGCTAGAACTGATCGGACTTGATTCAGCTCTGCCTGCTGACCCACAAGTTTTTCAGGAATAAAAGGGTGGGCAACCATAGAGAAGTATTACAGTTAATTGTTGCCAAATGTTACTAACTTCTGGTGCTAGAAGTCTTCTTGCAGGCACTATAATTTAGTACCGTTGGTGTTATAACACTTCTCATTCAGATTTTTCTATGACTGCCCATTCTTTTGATTCCGGTGCTGCTCCAGTTGCGTGGCAATCTCTCAACCCGGCTCAAGTATTGACCAATCTTGATAGTGATGCTCAACAGGGCTTATCCAGTCAGCAAGTTGCTCAACGATTAGAGCAGTACGGCCCCAATGAGATTGAGGAAGCGGCAGGGCGCAACTGGTGGCAAATTCTCCTAGATCAGTTCACCAACATTATGCTGATCCTGCTAATTGCCGTGGCGGTTGTTTCGGGGGTGCTGGACTTTATTGATATCCAGGCGGGCGAAATGAAGTCAGACGAGATTCCGTTTAAAGACACGATCGCAATCCTGGCGATCGTGATTTTGAATGGATTGTTGGGTTACTTCCAGGAGAGCAAAGCTGAGAAAGATCTGGCCGCTCTAAAACGGATGGCCTCGTCGCGCGTGCGCGTGATTCGGGATGGGCGACCGCTGGAGGTGGACTCGAAAGAACTCGTTCCGGGCGACATTATGCTGATCGAAGCGGGGGGGCAAGTTCCGGCAGACGCTCGCCTTGTCGAAGAAGCCAATTTGCAAGTGCGGGAAGCGGCTTTGACGGGAGAAGCCAATGCGGTCAATAAAGAGGCCCATGTGGAGTTGCCGGAAGATACCCCACTGGGCGATCGGGTCAATCTACTCTATCAGGGCACCGATGTTGTGCTGGGTCGAGCCACAGCCGTTGTGACTGGCACCGGAATGCAGACAGAACTGGGCCGTATTGCCACCATGTTGCAATCGGTGGAAGCCGAACCAACCCCACTGCAACAACGGATGCAGCAATTAAGTCAGGTGCTGGTGACGGGAGCGCTGGTCCTCGTGGCGCTGGTTGTCGTGGGTGGCATGATAACGTCCGGGCTGGACAAATGGAAAGACCTGCTGAAGGTGGCGTTGAGTATGGCCGTGGCGATCGTGCCTGAAGGTCTACCCGCCGTTATCACTGTCACCCTGGCCTTAGGAACTCAACGTATGGTGCGCCGCAATGCACTGATTCGGAAGCTCCCCGCCGTTGAAACCCTTGGCTCGGTTACAACGATCTGTTCTGATAAAACTGGAACCTTGACCCAAAACAAAATGGTCGTGAAACTGCTCAACACGGCCTCTCTCCCTTTACGCATTAGCGGCGAAGGGTATGCGCCCGAAGGCAACTTTTACCTATTAAGTGAATCTATTCAAAGTGATTCTGCCTTACCCCTTGCACCGGCAGACCAACCCGAATTATTAAACTTGCTAACAGCCTGCACCGTTTGTAATGATGCGGTTTTGCAGGAGCAAAAAGGAGACTGGGTCATTTTGGGCGACCCCACGGAAGGGGCCTTACTTTCTGTCGCCGGGAAAGCCGGATTTGAACGTGATCAATGGATGAGTAAGTTACCGCGAGTAGGAGAAATTCCTTTTTCCTCGGAGCGGAAACGGATGAGCGTGATTGTGGAAGCTGTCAACCCACTGGATGTGACGGCAACGGGTCCGGCTCCTTACATGATGTTTACTAAAGGTTCGCCGGAATTGGTGCTGGAACGGTGTACCCAGATTCAGGTGGGCACTGAGATGCAGCCGATCACTGAAGCCCAACGCCAACAAATTCTCGACCAGAACAATCACATGGCAGGGCGTGGCTTACGCGTTTTAGGTTTTGCCTGCAAACCTTTGAATGAAGCGATCACCGATGACCCAGAAGGCAACACGGAACAAGAACTTGTTTGGCTGGGGCTAGTTGGCATGCTGGATGCACCGCGCCCAGAAGTACGGGATGCTGTGGCTGAATGTCGGACAGCGGGAATTCGCCCGGTGATGATTACGGGAGACCACCAATTGACCGCCCAGGCAGTGGCCGAGGACTTGGGAATTGCGCAAGTGGGCGATCGGGTATTGACTGGGCGTGAACTGGAAGCCATGAGTCAGCCTGACTTGGAAAATAACGTAGAAGAGGTCAGCGTGTATGCCCGCGTGGCTCCGGAGCACAAACTTCGGATTGTGCAAGCTTTGCAACGGCGGAAGCATATTGCGGCGATGACCGGAGATGGGGTAAATGACGCCCCCGCCCTGAAACAGGCAGACATTGGAATCGCGATGGGCATCACCGGCACCGATGTGAGTAAAGACGCAAGCGATATGGTGTTGCTGGATGACAACTTCGCGACGATCGTGGCCGCGACGGAAGAAGGGCGGGTTGTATACGACAACATTCGCACCTTCATTAAATACATCCTGGGCAGTAATATCGGTGAACTGATCACGATCGCGGCGGCCCCGTTGCTGTTGCCCACTGGCGGCGTTCCCCTGACTCCGTTGCAAATTCTTTGGATGAATCTGGTAACGGACGGTTTGCCTGCGTTGGCATTGGCCGTAGAACCGGCTGAGCCCAATGTGATGAAGCGCCCGCCCCACGATCCTAAAGAGAGCATTTTTGCCCGGGGGTTAGGACTTTATATGATCCGAATCGGCATCATTTTGTCGATTATCGCGATCGGCTTAATGGTTTGGTCCTATGGCTACACGGAACAAGTGCAGAGTGATTTGTTGAGTCGCGATCGGTGGAAAACGATGGTGTTCACAACCTTGTGTTTGGCGCAAATGGGGCATGCGATGGCGATTCGTTCCAGCCATCGCCTCACGATCGAAATGGCTCCCCTTTCCAACCCTTATGTCTTAGCCTCTGTGGTTCTAACCACGGTGCTGCAACTAATGCTGATCTACATTGCGCCGTTGCGGAGCTTCTTTGGCACTCACTACCTCAGCCTCACAGAATTGGGCATTTGTTTTGGGCTAAGTCTATTGATGTTTGTTTGGGTCGAACTGGAGAAACTCGTCTTCCGTTGGTACGCCAAGCGGAAACGATAATGATGATTTTCTTTGTAAGACCGTTTCATGAAACGGTCTTACAAAGATGATTCATGCCTCAATAATCACCCTCAGGTTGCCGCGCTTTTTGGAAACTCGGCAGGCGGTTGAACCATTCGATCGCTCAAATTCCAGGTCGAGCAGGGTAGGCCCAACCCGCAAGTTATGGAGTGAGAGCTGATTAATGGAAGGCGGCAGGGCTGGATCAATAATCCGCAAGGTGTTACTGGGTGCATCCGGGACTAAATTCACCATCATTTGCAACAGTTGGAAAACAGTGCCGGTGGCCCATGCCTGGGGGGAGCAGGCGACCGGATACTGGACTGGATCGTTGCCATCGGTGCGTTCGAAGCCACAAAACAACTCTGGCGGCCGCTGGTAGGGTTGGCGTTTCGTCATATCCAAAATGCCCTCTGCCAGTTCCAGCGCCTGATCAATTAAACCCAATGAGCGCAACCCGATCGCCACCAGAGCATTGTCATGCGGCCAGACGGAGCCGATGTGATAGCCCATCGGATTGTAGGCTGGAGAAAGGCTACTCAAGGTGCGAATGCCCCACCCATTGAACATATCTGGCGCACGCAGGCGTTCTGCCACGCTGTAGGCCTTTTCGGGAGTGAAGATGCCCAAATTCAAACAGTGTCCTGGGTTAGAGGTGATGCTGTCTACCGGTTTGCCCTCACCATCTAGGGCTAACGCACAGTAATCCTGGTCTTCCATCCAAAAATCACGATTAAACCGTAGTTTCAGTTCGCGGGCTTCCTCTTCCCAACGATCGGCCAGGTCAATTCGCTTCTTCATCCGGGCAATTTGAGCTAGCCGAATCTTTGCGGCATACACGTAACCCTGGACTTCGCACAGGGCGATCGCGCCCTGGGCCAACTGCCCTCTGCGGTTCACGATACAATCGCCCGAATCTTTCCAGCCTTGATTGGCTAAACCCCGACGGGATTTGCGGAAATAACTCAGGTAACTGGTTTCGCGCATGGTGCGATCGATCCAATCCATCGCCGCCAAGGCATTCCCCCACAAACTTTCCAGCGTTTCATGGTCGGCAGTCCAGGCAAAGTACTCAGCATAAAGCATGAGCCATAACGGCGTTGCATCAACAGTGCCGTAATAGGGCGTATGGGGAATTTCCTGACAACGGGCCATTTCACCAAAGCGGATCTCGTGCAGGATTTTGCCCGGTTGCTCATCCCGCCACTCATCTTCTTCTTTGCCCTGGTAATAGGCCAAAATTTTGAGGGTTTCGCGGGCAATTTGCGGGTCCAGCATGAGAATCTGGGAGGCGGCAATAATGGAGTCTCGCCCAAACAATGTCGAAAACCAGGGCACTCCTGCCGAGAGCGCTTTTCCTTTACTGAAGGATTGCCGCAGCAAGTAAACATCTTGCTCGGCGCGTTCCACAATCTGGTTGAAGGTATTTTTGTCAGCGCGGATTTTGGTTACCTGCTGTTGCCAGGTTTGCTCTTCCATCAATTCGGCGGCTTTGGCCTGGGCCAGCGTCAGGGGTGTATTCACTGTTGAGGCCGATCGCCCACTGACCAACATTTGCAAGCGATACCCCAGAACTAACTTCTCGTGAGATTGCAAATCCAGTTGCCAAATCGCGGTGTTACCCGTCATGGCATCAGGCAGGCGCTCTGTAAACGAAATACGACTTTCCATCACAGAACCATCTAACCCTTGATAGGCCAGACTAAATTCGGCTGGAGCGGGGGAGGAAAAAGTTGCGGCGTTGGTTTCTGAGGATTCGGCTCCTTCATCTTTTGCTGCTGCGGGGCTGAAGTCGATCGCTGCCCCATCTTCCGGTTTGTCTTCTGCAAGTGGTATCTGGACAGGTGACAGCAGCTGACGGAGTAACTGCCCTTGCTGCTCGCGACTAAACCCACGAATTTGGAACAGATCAACAAAATCGGCATCAAAGCTGAGGCTAATTTGAAAACTCACGGGTTGGGTGCTGTAGTTGGCGATTTCGATTTCTTCAAACAAGCCGCCATTGAGTACCAGTTCGCGCTTGATGCCGATCGATTCGGCTCGAATGCCGTCATGAATATGCGGATTTGTGCACAAGACAGACAGCACAAATCCTTTGTCTGCGGTGCTACTGAGGAGAATGGGCGATCGCCCTTCAATTTGCAGTTCAAGGCGACTGAGGTAACGGGTGTCGTTACAAAACAAACCCATACTGGCGTTGCGATCGTCGCCAACACAGCCCCCCAAAATGTTGCCGAGGGTATCTGTTAACAAAAACAAATCGTCATCTTTCAAGGTCAGAGTGGGTTGGGGCCGTTCTGCAAATACGCAGGGCCACTCTGGAATGGGGAGTTGGTCGGCTCGAACAAAGGAGCGACCGTCAACGGTGATTGTCTCTAGTGCCATGCCATCCATGCGATATGATAGAGTGTTCAATGACGTTCAGCCTGCCATTGACCACTGTAATCCGGAGGCTCCAGGAACTCCAGGTAATCTGAAAATTTATTTGCAGTTTTAAGGTTGCGTTGGGCGGTTCTCGATCGCTCCTTCTGCCTGGTTGGCGATTGCCCTCAGTTGATCCAGAGTCTGGGCTGTTGCGTTTGCCCAAAGTCCGCGTTGATGGGCTTCCAAGAGCCGTTCTGCCATGTCGCGCAGCGCCCAGGGATTTTTTTGCTGCATGAAGGTTTGCACAGCCGGATCAAAAATATAAGCATCAGCCACACCCTGGTACATGAAATCTTCCACGCAGCGGGCTGTAGCATCGTAGGCAAAGAGATAATCCACCGTGGCGGCCAGTTCAAATGCGCCCTTGTAGCCATGCCGCATCACGCCTGCAATCCACTTGGGGTTTACCACACGCGATCGATATACCCGCGCAATTTCTGCTTGCAAGCGGCGCACCTTGGGGTTTTCGGGACGGGAATGATCACCAAAGTAAGTGTGGGGATTTTTGCCCTGGAGCGATCGCACTGCGGCGGTCATGCCTCCCTGAAATTGGTAGTAGTCGTCAGAATCCAGCAAATCGTGTTCCCGGTTGTCCTGGTTGTGGAGCACCACCTGCATTTGGCTCAACCGCTGCGCAAAGGCTTCTGGGGCAGAGTGGCCATGTCCCTGACCAGTGTAGGCGTAGCTGCTCCAATTCAAATAAGCTCGCGCCAAATCCGCATCATCCGTCCAATTTTGCGCTTCGATCAATCCTTGCAGTCCGGCTCCATAGGCACCTGGTTTAGAGCCAAAAATCCGGTGACGCGATCGGGTTTCGGCCTGTGCGATCGATAACCCCTGCTGCTCCCAGAAAGCAGACTCCTGCCGAACTTGGGCAGCTAGAGGATTCTGCGCCGCTGGCTCATCTAACTGAGCGACGGCAGCCACCGCTTGATCGAATAGATCGATCAAGTTGGCAAAGGCATCTCGAAAAAAGCCTGAAATGCGCAGTGTCACATCCACTCGTGGACGACCCAATACCGATAACGGCACAATTTCAAAATCAACCACGCGCCGCGCCATCCCATCCCACACGGGTTGCACACCCAGCAAAGCCAGTGCTTCGGCGATGTCATCTCCCCCCGTTCGCATGGTCGAGGTGCCCCAAATCGACAAGCCCAAGGTCTGCGGATATTCTCCCTGCTCCTGAACGTGCCGTTCAATGAGGACTTCAGCAGCCTTCCGGCCCACATCCCAGGCTGTTTCGGTGGGAATAGCGCGCATATCAACCGAATAAAAATTGCGGCCAGTGGGCAACACATCTGGGCGACCCCGCGTAGGGGCACCAGAGGAGCCGCTGGGCACGTATTCACCGTTCAAGCCGCGCAGCAGATGGGTGATTTCCTGGTCGGTTCTTTGCAACGCTGGCAGAAGCTGGGTGGCAATCCATTCAAGTTCATACGTCAGTTCTGTGGCAGGACGATCGCCATTCCCAACAACTGCACTCTTCGCCGCTGGATCTGCCAAAAGTTGATCGATGAGGTGAGCCGCATGGTCTTCAATCTGCGCGATCGCGTCTCCAATCGTGCGGCAAGAAGGGGCGGGAAGCAGGAGCGCCGGATCAGCCGTGAGCGGATCAAAATCCAGCTTCCAGTCCTGAGCGATCGCGCGCGTTAAGCCAATGCGTCCCGGCCCTGGAGAACGAGCGATCGCGATCATCAAATCCCGCAATTGCCGCCCTTTGGGGGATTGCCCAAAGATATGCAACCCATCTCGAATTTGGGCTTCTTTAAGTTCACAAAGATACCCATCAATTCGCCCCAACAGATGCATCCACCCCTCACGCGTATCGTCTTCTACCCGCTGCCCGTCTGCTGCCCGCTGCCCGCTGCCTGCTGCCTGTCCCGCAAATTCCAAATCCTGTTCCAAACTTTCTTGCTGCAACAACTGGGTGATGCGATCGCGAATCAGATCCAGCCGCGATGGATCAAGACTTTGAGCGTCGTAGTATTCATCAATCAAGTGTTCTAATTGCTGCAAAGAGCCGTAGAGTTCCGCCCGGGTCATCGGTGGGGTGAGGTGATCGATGATCACGGCCTGCGATCGTCGTTTGGCTTGGGCACCTTCTCCTGGGTCATTCACGATGAAGGGGTAAAGATGGGGCAACGCTCCTAACGCCACTTCGGGATAACACGTTTCTGCCAGGGCAATTCCTTTGCCGGGGAGCCATTCCAGATTGCCGTGCTTACCCACATGAACGATCGCCTGCGCCCCAAACTGCGATCGCAACCAGGTGTAAAACGCGAGATAGGCATGAGTGGGTTCTAAATCGGGGGCATGGTAGTTGAGGGCCGGGTCCTGGTCGTAGCCCCGCGCCGGTTGAATGCCAACAAAGATGTGGCCGAGTTGGATGCCTGAAATGGGAAATGCAGTCTGAGAAACCAGCGATTGTTCAGAAGTTTGAATTGCTTCTATGCCTCCCCAGCGATCGCCAATTCCCTGCCGTACCGTTTCTGGCAGTGTTGCAAAATAATCAGCGTAGTCAGCCAAACTCACCCATTGTCGCACTGGCCGCAAAAACTGCCCCTCCGGATCATTGGTAATGGTGGCAGTGAGTTGCTGAATCAAAGCATCGCTGGTTGGGGGGATGTCACCCAGGGTGTAGCCAGCCTGCTGCAACGCCTGGAGGATGGTAATCACGCTGGCGGGAGTATCCAACCCAACGCCATTGGCCAGACGGCCATCGCGGGTGGGATAGTTGGCCAGAACGATCGCAATTTTTCGTTGGGCCACTGGAGTTCGCCGCAACTTTACCCAGTTTGCCGTCAGTTCGGCCACAAACTGAATGCGATCGGCCACAGGTTCATAGGTGACAACGTCCGTCTCAAGCCGAGCGTTATACGTTTGTACCGCTTTAAATGAAACGGCGCGTGTGATGATCCGTCCATCCACTTCCGGTAACGCCACGTTCATCGCCATATCCCGTGGAGTCAGGCCCCGCAGTTGAGTTTGCCACTGTTCTAGCGTGCTGCCACTGAGGATAACTTGCAGGACAGGCACATTCAGCTGGCTCCAAAGATGGACGGGTGGGTGAGCTGATGCAGGCGTGAAGGCAGCGATCGCGAAACTCGTTGTGTTTAAGACCAGATCAACCGCCGCCGCCGCTTTGGATTGCAGCATTGCTAACACATCGGCTTGCGTTTCTGGTTCGCGCAGGGAAGAGACAAACACGGGGACTGGCTGTAGGTGTCGCTCACGAAGGGCCTGACACAGTGCGTCGATCGGCCCCGTATTGCCAGCCAGGTAATGAGCGCGATAGAACAGGATACCAACTTTTCCTCGCGCTTCCGTTGCCGACATTCCCTCGCTGCCATATATTCCGACTGGGGGCACAATTTGCGGTAGCGGGGGCTTGTAAGCGCTGCCTAAGGCCACATCGGCCATAAATTGGAGGGCATGGGTGACATTTTCAACGCCACCTTCGGTGAAGTAACGCCAGAGTTGGTTGGCTTGAGTCAGGGGAATGGTGGAATGGCTCATCAGGTCGGGGTCAGGGCGATCGTCCCCTGGCAACACAATCAGGGCGATTCGCCTCTGATCTGCCAGTTCTTTCACCCGTTCCAACCCATAAGACCAATAGGCTCGTCCCCCCAGAAGGCGCAGCATGATCACTTGAGCCTGCGCCAGAACATCATCAATATAAGTGTCGATCGTCAAATACTGTTGCAAATTGAGGAGATTACTGGCTCGGATGGTAGGAAAGTTCGCAGGTAGGCGTTCGGCGGCGATTGCCAGGGTTTGAATATCCGTATCGGCCGCGGTTAGCACCACAATCGGCGCTGGTGTTTGTTCGATCAAAACCACGCCCTCGTCGTCTGGGTTCCAGCCCCCTGGTGTTGCGGCTAATCGATGCATGATTCTGGCTCAAATGGGTTGAATGCTCTGGCAGTTTAGCGCGATCGCCAGTACTCTAAGGTCGTTCGCTTCCGCCCATTGGGAGGATAGCCAAAAAGTTTGAAAATCTTCATGATGAAGAGAGAATGCTTACTGAGGGGCTAATCTTGAACGTCTTTAAAACTCTGCAACCCGTTCAACGACGAAATTTGGGCTTTTTGTTTGTTGCAGGCTTGCTGTTTTGGTCAAGTCTGACGGCGCTCCTCCCAACTCTGTCACTTTACATCAAAGACACCGGGGCATCGGACTTCCAGGTTGGGGTTGTGATGGGTGCGTTTGCGATCGGGCTAGTGTTGTTTCGGCCCTGGTTGGGCAAATTAGCGGATCGGCGCGATCGCAAAATTGTTTTATTGATTGGGTTGGCAGCGGTGGCACTCGCGCCCATCGGCTACTTGATGACCCAATCAATTCCTATACTATTTCTGCTACGGGCCTTTCACGGCTTGAGCATCGCGGCTTTTACCACGGGATTTAGCGCTCTCATCACGGATTTATCGCCCCCCCAATCCCGTGGTGAAGTGATTGGCTATATGACGTTGGTAAACCCGATCGGAGTGGCGATCGGCCCTGCATTGGGGGGCTTCTTACAGGAATGGACGGGCTACACCCCGCTATTTTTGGTATCCGCTGCGCTGGGACTGTTCGGCATGCTGTTCATTGCTCAACTACACAGCCCCAAAGCTTCCCTCCCCAACCCAACTCCCAGTTCCACCGAAACCCTTTGGCAATTGCTGTTCAGTCCCCGGTTTCGGATTCCAGCCCTCGTGTTATCACTAATCGGTGCGGCCTTTGGCACATTAGCGATTTTCGTGCCGTTGTTTATTAAGGAAACGGGAGTTGGACTAAATCCGGGCTTGTTTTATACGGTTGCCGCGATCGCCAGCTTTGTTGTCCGCCTTGCCGTTGGTCGAGCCTCCGATCGGTTTGGCCGGGGCCGATTTATTACTGCCAGTTTGGTGCTATACACTGCTGCCCTGGCGCTATTGTGGACGGCTAATAGCGTCCCCTTATTTTTGTTAGCTGGTTTTTTGGAGGGAGCCGGAGGAGCAATTCTGTTTCCCATGATGATTTCTCTAGCTGCCGATCGCTCCCATCCGCATGAACGGGGGCGAACGTTTGGTTTGGTGCTAGCAGGTTTTGACCTGGGCATGGCATTGGCAGGCCCGATCTTTGGCTACTTTGCCCTCCAAATGGGATACCGGAGCCTGTTTGGTGTAACGTCGGTGCTGGCCTTTCTGGCGTTGGTTATTTTCGTTACTTTTTGCAGCAAAAGTTTTCAGCACTCCCTCAAATTTGCGCTTGGCAGTGGACAGGATGTTTATGCCCTCCCCAAACTGCCTGTACATTAATGCAGTCGATCGCCGTCCAAGTCATCGGTTTGTTCTAAAGAAAGCTCGGCTGCTGCTGTGTCTTCCGGTGGCGGCGGCTCTGAGCGATGGATTTGAATCTGATGCAAGCGTGGGCCTTCCATTGAAATCACCGTGAATTCGCAGTCCTGATAGTGCAACCCATCACCAACCTTGGGAATTCGTTGAAGCTGAAACAGGACGAATCCAGCCAGGGTTTGATACTCATCGGTTAGCGGCAGGTTGAGTTTGAGGCGTTCATTCAGCTCTTCTAAATTAATCTGCGCTTGCACTAAAAAAGTATGCGGAGCCAGAACCTGAATGGTGGGTTGTTCTGTGCTGTCCATTTCAACGGAGTCGCCTAGAATTTCGGCCACCACATCTTCGATCGTCACCAAACCAGCGGTGCCACCAAACTCATCCACGACTAAAATCATGGGTTGCCGCGATCGCTGCATCGTCACCAGCAATTCGTTCAACGGCATGTATTCCTGCACAAACCGCGCAGGCCGAATCCAGGGTTCGATCGATTGATTCAGTTGAAAGTCATGGGCCAGTGGTTCTGCCAGTTCTTTGAGGTGAATAATGCCGCGAATATCATCCAGAGAATCGCCCACGACAGGATAACGGGAATGTCCCCTGGTCGCCACTTCTTCTAAAACCGTCTTGAGGGTTGCTTCGGAAGAAATCGCCGCAATACTGGTGCGGGGGATCATGATTTCGCCAGCGGTTACTTCTCCAAACTCAAACACATTTTGCAGCAGTTGCCGTTCGCCCGCCTCCAGTCCAGTTGATTCGCTGGAAGTGGTGATGATAAGTTGCAATTCTTCTGAGGACACTTGGTTGTACCAACCCTGCCCAAAGTACTCAATCCCAAAGAGCTGCAATAGAACCCGGGTTGATTCATTCAAAATCCAGATAAATGGATTGAAAATACGTGCGATCGCCAAACTGGGAGCGCCCAACACGCGCGCCAGTTCTTCGGAATAAATTAAAGCCACGGATTTGGGGCACAATTCACCCAGCACAATTTGCAAATACGCGATGCCGAGAAATGTAGTTGGAATTGCAAGCGAGTGCGCTAATCCCTGATTGAGCGCTGTTGGCAATGGCACCAGCGTTAACCAGTCCGCCACTAAATGCACGATCGCGCTTTCGCCAATCCAACCCAGAGCTAAGCTTGAGAGTGTGATGCCCAGTTGAGTCGTGGAGAGGAGCCGCTCTAAACTTTGTTGCAAATCCTGAACCGTCCGCGCCTGAATATCGCCTGCGCTTACTAATTGATTAATCCGCGATCGACGCACGGACACGATCGAAAATTCGGCAGTTACAAAAAATGCGTTAATTCCAATCAGCAGGAAAACAGCGAGCAGCTTCAGTGCGTTATCAGAGGTAAAATTCACAGGCATTTCAGCAACCAACTGCTGACGAAGTCGGAGACTAAGCAAACAAGAAAAACGAACCAACCCGTCCATTGCGGTGATTTAAGGCGTACGGTACCCATCCTACCGAGTGACAGGAATGTTAGACAGTTTGAGTTGGACTTGTTGGTCGGGATAGTTTGATAAAGCCAGCGCCAGGGTTTTCGCATTGCCGATCGCTGTCATCGGGATTCGCACCGTTCCCCTGTAAGGCGTGGCATCAGGTGGCACTTCTGCTGGCAGCCCTTCGGTGCTTGCAGCCAGAATTTGGCCCCGCTCGTCTTTTACTTCCAAAAATGTGTAAAGAAACTTGACTGGCTCACCGGTTTCGTTGGTGAGGGCGATCGCTAGCGTCAGTGCATCTCCTTGATTTTGGGTCGATCGTACCTCCAGCAACACGCCCTCGCTCTCAGTCGTCAGTGGAAATTTGCTTGCAACACTTTCCTTAGCGGCAACCGGGACGGCCTTAGGTACAGCAGCAGTTGCTTTCCCGCCAATTCTAGCTTTGACCGTTGCCAGGATTTTGTCTTCTTGCAAAATGGTGAGACTATTCTTGCGATTCTCTTCACCTTTGCGGTTAGTCAGATTGTTGGTGGGGCGCGTATCCGGTTGAGTGATCCCCTTCAACGCTTCCCGCCCAATGCTCATCCCAGCCACGGCACTAAAAATTCCGGCGACCAACATGGAAGTTAGCAAGATCAAAGTAAGTCCAATTGTAGAGTTGAGTTTCATGGATGACTGGCCAGTGGAACGAAAGGAAAGAGGACTCGTGGCGTTGAGCAAACGGGCTGAACCGAATGCTGTTTCGATTCTAGTCGGAGTGATGCAATTTTATCGGGGGTTTGCCAAAGTTCAACTCAGCGATCGTAAAAAAATGCAAAAACGGAGCTGGCAAACTGCGAACTCCGTTCAGGCAACCGAAAAAATCAGGATACAATAAGGGCTAGCCAGGGTTGGCCGAGCGGTTTAGGCAGCGAACTCATAATTCGCCTCAGGCAGGTTCGACCCCTGCACCCTGGATTCACTGCAATATGGTGTTAGCGCAGACCACAGTGTTAGCACTTACCACAAGGCTGGCACGGGTCTAGCTGCAGGCGGAACTGGCGCAATAGGAGGCACAACTGGGGGCGTGACCACGATTGGAGGTGGTTCGACCGGTGCGATTACAGCGGGCGGCGGCAATGTTCTCAACGAGGATTGGAACGGGCTGGGCAGGTCGATCGTCCGCAGGATTGGCCCCGAATTCATTTGCTTGAAAAATGTTTCGCGATATAGCTCATTCACTGCCCGCGCATCTCGAAACATGGAATTTTCGGGGAAGGGGCCAAAAATTCGCTTCAACTGGCCAGTGAGCGTCCGGTTAGTGGCAAAATCAGGATTATTTGAGAAGAATGCATTCTCAAAATCGTGCGTCACTTGCCCAAATCGTACGCCTTGAACTACAGGAAACTCTTCGTTGCTCTGGGCGATCGCGCCACTACAAAAAATGGCTGGAAGGATGGTGACGGCCAAACCTGCGATCGCCCATCTTGTCCCCATGCCAACATAAAAATCCTCAATTTTCATGAGTTGACTCCTCAAATTTCAACCTGTGATTGCCTGGTTTTTCGCTTAAAATCAGGATCGGCAAATGGCTGAGCTGTGAACAGCTTTACTGCTGATTAGAAAAGTTGATCCCCACTGGTTCAACCATCAACAAAATTTTGACCAGGACAGACCTTTGCTTGGTCAATTGTACTCACAGTTTTTCAATGCGAAAACTTAATTTTCAACAATTAAAGACCCATAAAGTGCCTATCTAGAAAATAATTGCGAAGTGTAAATGTCAACTCTGCTTCCAGTCACCAATCTTGATTTAACTCACCTCCGGCAGCATCTATTAGATCTAATTTGTCAAGTTGCTTACCAAGAAGGTGAGTTCGTTTTGACCTCTGGCCAACCCAGTTCGTATTACATCAATGGCAAACAAGTGACGCTCCATGCCGAGGGTGGAGTCGCGGTTGGCCGCTTGTTGCTGGCTCTCCTTCCAACTGAGACGGTGGCGGTGGCGGGGCTAACTTTGGGCGCAGACCCGATGGTCACGGCTACAAGTGTGGTCGCTGCTTACGAGGGGCGATCGCTCACGGCTTTGATTGTGCGGAAGGAAGCCAAAGGGCATGGAACTCGCGCTTATATTGAAGGTCCCAGTTTGCCCGAAGGGGCGGCTGTCACCGTCCTGGAAGATGTTGTTACCACGGGACAATCGGCGCTTAAAGCAGTAGAACGCTTACAAGAAGGTGGGTATCAGGTAAATGGAATTTTGGCCTTGGTCGATCGCCAGCAGGGTGGCGCAGAAACCTATCAAGCCGCCAATATTCCATTTCAGCCACTATTCTCCATCAGTGACATTCAGCATCGATGGCGAGAACTGAACCGTTAATGCCAGCTTTACCGAGAACCAGTATTCTAATTAAATACAACTCCTCACAGAACTTACGACGTTAGTTGATTCGCATTTCCAAACAATTCAAGAATTTTCGTACTGCGAAGTTGTTGAAACAATATGATGAAACGTTTTTTAAAGTTGGGGATAACCGCGATCGTCCTGGTTGGCTGTAGTGGCAATGATCAACTGGCTGAACAAATTCAGCAAGACATCGTGGCGAACGGTGGCACATCTGTCAAAGCCGTAACTTGCCCTGGGGGAAGCAGACCTGAACCCGGCCAAAGTTTTGAGTGCGTCGGCGAAATGGACAATGGCTACACCTTCACCATTACCGTCCAAGCGCAGGACAACAACGGCACTTTCACTTGGGATGTGCCCCATGCCAAAGGGCTAGTGAATATCCCCAAATTAGAGAGTGAAATTCAAGAAAATCTTTCTACCGAAGTGGGCACAAAACCAACCGTCACCTGCGGTGGAGTGTATAAAGCGGTGAAACCAGGGGAAGGATTTGAGTGTCGGCTCACCTACAAAATTGCCAACCCCGCGCCCAAATCGGGGAACTCAGCAAAAGGGAAAGCTGCGCCAACTCCACCCCCGATCGAAGTTACACAAACTGAAAAAGTGAATGTTACGACCGACGATAGCGGCAATATTTCCTGGCAACGCCTCCCTCCCAAACTGGCCGCGAAACCTACTACTTGATTGACACCTCAGCAGAGGGCAAAAGGCAGAAGGGTGAGGGCAGAGGGTAAACGGTTGAGGGTAGTATGTGACGTTTAACCATTTGAGCGAGTCTATTCCTGGTTGGTAGCGTTGTACCAGCTTTGTAAAGCGGCCCGATGAATATCTCGCCAAGCGAAGTTGCCCGCCCTCGCCAATTGGGCACAATCTTCGTATTCAGGTTGCACGTTCGTCGGTGGTCGATCGCGCCCCTCAGCCCAAGCTACCTTCACCCGCACTGGTCCAAACTCCGTCTCCACCGTCTGAATTTCGCGTGGTAAAACTCGCCGCTCCTGGCTTGAACAGCGTATCCCCAGCGTCGTGGTTTCCCGAAATAAAATTGCTTCACACTTAGCTCGATCGTCAGGCCAACACACCACTGTCAACAAAAGACCGGGACGCGACTTTTTCATCCCGAGCGCCTGCGTAAACACATCCAACGCCCCCGCCTCCAGCAATCGCTCCAGCACAAACCCGATCGCCTGCGGATTCAAATCATCGATCTGCGTTTCCAGCGGCAAAATTGTTTCTGTCGCTCTCCCACTTTCCCCCTCCCCCTCTCTCCGCCTCTCCGTCCCACGCTGGCTCCCAAACTCCCCACATCCTCCGCCCTCTGCCTTTCCCTGACCATCTTCCCCAATCCATATTCGTAAGATGTTCGGTAGTGCCAAATTAGCAGAGCCAGCCCCTAAGCCCACTCGTTGCAGCGTCATTGTAGGCGGTGGACCAAATTGATCGGCTAGAGTTACCGCGATCGCCGCACCTGTGGGTGTCACCATTTCTCGCTCAATCCCATTGCTGTAAATGGACACCTGACCCATTTCAAACAATTTCAACACCGCCGGAGATGGCACAGGTAAGCGACCATGCGCTGCTCGAATTGTGCCCCCACCCGTAGGTAAAGGTGAACATATCAGGCGATCGACTCCCAGCCAATCCAGGCCCAAGCAAGTTCCAATAATATCAACTAGCGCATCAGTAGCTCCCACCTCATGAAAATGCACCTGTTCAGCCGGAACCCCATGCACCGCCCCTTCGGCCACTGCCAGTTTGCGAAACACCTCCAAACTCCATGCTTCTGCTCTGGCTGGAAGCTGGGCATGCAGGATTAATTGCTCAATTTCAGGTAAGTGGCGAACTGGCGGGATGGCGCGGGCATGAGTGGTGGAGTGGGTTGGATAAGCATGGGGATGAGCGTGAGGTTCGTGAGTATGAACGTCGTGATTAACGGGCGAGTTTTCATGGGCAACATGCGTAGGATGAGAACGATCCTGATTGAAAGACGGTGATTCCCGTTTAGAATGACTAAGATGATAAAAGGACTGCTCATTCGCCGCATGGTCAAAGGTGTTGAATGCGTCTGGGTTAACAGTCTCACCTGATGCAAACACTAAATCGACATGGAACTTCGTCGCTTGTTGGCCATTTCGATGAACTTGTTCAGTCCATAATTTATATTCCTGAGCAATGCCTAAACGTCCAAGTTGCTCAATTAAATACTCCAACGGTACGCCTGCATCCACGATCGCGCCCAGACACATATCTCCCGCAATTCCAGTCGGACACTGTAAGTAAGCAATTTTCATGGAATTCAGTCGTATTGCAATAAAGGACAAGGTCTAATCAGCCTCTGCTCCATTATCCAACGATCGATTTTCTGAATGCGGAGAAGATAGAAGATGGCAATAATTTACACCGTTCATTCTAAAGACCCTCAAACACGCACAATCGAACAAATCGTTGATCGCCTTCAAGCTGGAGCCGTCGTGCTTTACCCAACAGATACGGTATACGCGATTGGCTGTGACTTGAACTCAAAAAGTGGGATCCAACGGGTGCGCCAAATTAAACAACTCTCGAACGACAAACCCCTAACGTTTCTATGTTCATCTTTATCAAACATTGCTAATTACGCAGTTGTGAGCGACCCAGCCTACCGATTAATGCGCAGGCTGATTCCTGGGCCATATACGTTTTTATTACCTGCGACAAAACTAGTTCCCAAACTGGTTATGAGTCCTAAACGTCGCACAACAGGCATCCGCGTTCCCGACCATGCCATCTCTCAAGCATTGCTCAATGGATTAGGCAATCCAATTATTTCGACTTCCGCTCATCTGGTTGAAGATGGAACTTCGTTGCCTAACGGGAATTTATCGCTGCCAGCAAAAGCCGAATTATTTGACTGCCTCAGTTCAATGGTGGATGTGATTGTAGACAGCGACGAAGAACCCGGTTACCAAACCTCGACGATTTTAGATATGACAAATGCGGAGCCGATCGTCGTTCGGCGCGGTTTAGGCTGGGAAGTTGTAGAACTGTGGGCAGAGGGCATTTTTTCGGAAGAGCCTGTATGAGTGATCAAGCCGTGCCCAAACCGCCAAACCGTTCCTACCTGAGGTGACTCAAGCCGCACCCCAAAAATTTTTCATTGATGTGAACTTATGACCTAAATTCACCGTCTATTTGTCCGGATAGCCACCCATCAACTGGCTTAAGGATAGTGGGCATACAGTGTTTACCGTTAAAGCCTGCCTCAGGGCAGCCTTGACCAAATTGTGAACTGTCTACTATTACGACGCAGGAAGACGCTTGAACCATCAAGCGTGTTTACGAGATAAACCTCATCCCCTCGGTTTCACTTTAAGTCGGCGGAGCAGGTTTGTTTTGCAGGCGCGATCGGTTCAGCATAGCCACCTGTAAAAGTGCCATAAGGTTGTGGGGAGCTTACCGTAACAACCAATTTTAAGTGTGTAGACAGTTATGACAGTTGGTAAGCAACACGTCAGACAACTGGAGTTAGAGCATCTCATCTCAACCACAACTCCTCCTGTCCAAGTAATCCCTGTAACCGTGCACTACCGAATTATGAATATTGAGCCTCTACCCACCCGTTCTCGCTTAGTTTCTACCCTGTCTGAATTGGAAGTCAACCAGGCAGTGACTCAAATCCCTCCCGTCAAGCGTTATTCTCGATCGGAAGCCAAAGCCGAAGCAACTTTTCTTGATCAACACGTACTGGTTCAAATGTTGGCTCAAGAATTGAAAGCCGAAATTCCAAACCTGAATGGTAGTGCAGAAATGCTGGCCAATCGGATCGCGGCAGAGGTCGATCGAGTTTGTCATAAAAGTGGTCGTATTCAGTCCTCTGGACAGGCGCAATCCTGGCAAATTTCATTAGCTCGCCACCGGTTACAAAAATGTTTAGTTTACTATCAACTCGGGTCTCGGCGGGGTCGGGTAGAACTCCACAGTACCTTGGGCTCAATGGTGTATCGGTATGTGGCACCCTCTCGCATGCAGCTCGGATTTCAAGCTCGCTACAACTTAATTGAGGATTTTTTACAGGGATTTTATAGTGAGTCTTTAAAGGCGTTTCGGCGTGAGAATGAGTTGCTTGAAGATTATCAACCCCGCTCCCGGCTTGAATTGGCAGAATATATGGCCTTTACAGAACAATATGCCAAGCGCCGGATCTCTTTACCGGGTGGACAAACTCAACAATTAGTTGTGTTGCGATCGCAGCGATTTGGGCAACGGCAACCCCTGGAAGTGTCAGTGGATATCGAACAAGCCCTGGAGTCTCCGAGAGGGGAAGACGCTGAACAGCACAATCGCGCTCCCATTGTGCAGCAATTGCGAGAGCAGATGATTACAGATATGGTGGATTCTTCTGAAGCCGTGTTGCGCGATCGCGTCATTTCAGAATTGATTCAATATCTGGAATCAGAGGAGCAGCAAGATTGCATTGACTACCTAGTGCTGAAACTGAAGGACCTCTCCGCACCCGAAATCGATGAGATTTTAGGCTTGACTCCTCGCCAACGCGACTACCTCCAACAACGGTTTAAATACCACGTCGAGAAATTTACCCTGTCCTCGCCCAACTGGCGTTTGGTTCACCAATGGCTGGGAGCAGACCTGGATCAACACCTTGGTTTATCGATCGCCCAATGGGAAGCATTCCTGGAGCAGCTATCTCCAGAACAACAACAGATGTTGGAGTTGAAACAATCCCACCTAGATGATCAAGAGATCGCCCGTCGATTAAAACTCACCGCTAAGCAGTTCCAAAAGCGTTGGGGCAGCTTATTGGATTTAGCTCGTAAAATTCGCAATCAATTTTAATACAGGCAGTCGGCTTTAGTTGATCGCGGCACACCACTCTATCCGCGGGGCAGAAACAAATCAGTTGGATTACGACTCCTAAATGAAGTGGATGCTCTAGTTAACTGAATGGGTAATATGAAGTAGAAGCATTACAGTGAAAGCAGTTGACACTTTGATTGGATGGGTAAACAGATTCAAGCCCCGATCTCAACTATGGCTTATTTAAGCGATGTTATAGGTGCTGCCATTTTCGACTTAAATGGTTTACCAAAAGAATATTTCACTACTAGTGATACTGGTAGTATGAGCTGGGTTCAGACTATCTTCCAGGCGATCGGCCTGCGTTCTCTGCTTACGTCATCCCTTCAACTTGAAAACTTTCATCATGCGGTCATTCAAGGAATTGACTGCTGTGCCATTATCGTTAAGCAGAAGAAACACTATATGGCGCTTCTAATAAAGCAAAAAAATGGGGAAGTCTCAGCAGAAATTGTAAGTTGGGCACAAAGTTTTGAGCTTGAGAGTTTGAGGGCAAATCCTAGATTTAGAACCGCCTAATTTAGGACTCACACAGGAGAATGAATTTTGTCATTCTGAGCAACGCGAAGCATCTCCAGAGATGCTTGACTGCGATTGGCATGACAGCGATTGAATAAGTCCTGTGACTAAGCAAGCACCGGAAAAGTGCATTTCCAGTGCTTGCTTAATCAACTTGCTAAAGATAAGTCGCTTAATGAGTTTATGCGATCGACAAAACTTTGGATGCTTCCGCTTTTAACAGATCGGCTTTGTCTGTTTGCTCCCAAGGAAGTTCCAAATCCAGTCGGCCCAGATGTCCGTATGCTGCCACATCCTGGTAGAATCGTCCGCCCCGCTCAGCCGGCAAGTTTCGGAGGTTGAAGGTTTGAATAATTCCAGCCGGACGCAACTCAAAATACTCAGTGACTAGCTGGAGCAATCGCTCATCAGCAATTTTGCCTGTACCAAAAGTTTCCACCATGATGGAGACAGGGCGAGCAACACCGATCGCGTAGCTAAGCTGCACTTCACACTTATCCGCCAACCCAGCTGCAACAATGTTTTTAGCGACATAGCGACAAGCGTAGGCTGCACTACGGTCAACCTTGGTAGGGTCCTTACCAGAAAACGCACCACCACCATGACGGGAGTAACCACCATAGGTATCGACAATGATTTTTCGCCCTGTTAGGCCAGCATCGCCCTGCGGTCCACCAATCACAAACTTGCCTGTCGGATTAACCAGGTAACGAGTGTTGCTATCTGGTTTTACATCTAAGTCAGCAAAGACAGGTAAGACAACCAGCGACCAGAGATCTTCCTTAATCTTTGCTTGTACAGCAGCTTCATCAGTGATATCCCCAATGGTAGGAGCATGCTGAGTAGAAATCAGAATGGTATCGATGCCAACTGGCCGATCGTCTTCATAAGCGATTGAGACTTGAGTTTTGCCATCTGGACGGAGATAAGAGAGTTGTCCTGTCTTACGAACTGCGGCAAGTTTGCGGGATATACGGTGAGCTAAACAAATCGGCAATGGCATCAGTTCAGGGGTCTCATTGCAAGCAAACCCAAACATAATGCCTTGATCACCAGCTCCCACCTTATCCAGTTCATCACCAGATAGTTGGCGAGCTTCTTGAGCTGTATTTACACCTTGAGCAATATCCGGGGATTGTGCATCTAGCGCAATAAGCACTGAACAACTATTTGCGGAAAATCCACTATCCACCCCGGTATAGCCAATTTCAGTGATCTTTTGTCGAGCCAAGTCGATGTAATTAACCTGAGCTTTTGAGGTAATTTCCCCGGTAATCAAAACCAATCCAGTATTGACCACAACTTCTGCTGCAACTCGGCTGGTTGGGTCTTGCGCCAAGAGAGCGTCTAAAATCGTGTCTGAAATCTGGTCACAAATTTTGTCTGGGTGACCTTCAGTAACAGATTCAGAGGTAAACAAATAACGGCGAGACAATGGTAACTCCTATCTTCTAGCTAAGGTTAGGGAACCAGCACGGAGTGTGGCTACTACAGAATTGATCAACTTGAGACAAAATGGGTAAACTTCAGCGAATCATATCACTAGTCAGCACCCGTATAAAGTGTAGATTAAGCTAAAATTCGACCTGTAGGCAAAATTCAGTTAAAGGTGTATAAAAGAAAATTCAAAACTTCATGATTAGTCCAAGATTCGGATTTCTAAGGGTGAGTGGACAACAACGTTCGCATGCATTAAATCTAATAAGTTTGCCCCTCCCCACGTGACGCCAACGCAACCAGCCCCTTTGGCGGCACGAGCCAGTTCAATGTCAGCGTTAGAATCTCCTATCACGATCGTGTTTGCCGTTATCGTACTTAAAAGATTACATGCCTGAAACAGCAGTTCAGGATTTGGCTTACTTAAACCTAGCTCAGAGCCGATCGCAACTGGTATGAGCTTATCTAACTGGTAACACTGCACAAAATCTTGAACATTGGCAGGCGTATCGGACGAAATGATCCCCAATTTGATCCCCGCATTTGCTAGGGCTGTAATCAAATCGAACGTACCACTCAACAGGGGTGTCCGTTCAGCTTTACGCCCAAACGCTACATCCGCGCTTAAGAAAGCCTGCTGAGCTTGAATGAGTGATTCCATCCAACCGTGTCCTAAAGCGGTAATGTAAGCTGCCGCCGCAATTTCATTTTCTTGGCGCGTCCCCACCGCCATTAAACCCGCAAAATCAATACCATCGGGTGTTATACCAAAAGTTTGCAGTAAACAGCGTCCAGTTTCGGGAAACTGCGCTGCTATAAGAGAGGCACGCTGATACCCCAAATCTCGCAAAAATGTTTGAGAATCGGCCAGCGTGCCATCTTTATCAAAAATGACTGCTTCAACAGAGTGAAAGACAATCGAGCCGCATTGGAGTTTAACCAAGGTTTGAACTCAAGCGCAACTATTCTTCGATCGCAGGCGGCAAATCTGCGATTTCCTCTTCGGCCACCGCTAACGGTGCCTCGTAGCCGTTACCGTTCACATCCTGAGATTGTTGCTGCTTAGCCAACATCTGTTCGCGATAACGAACGGCCATCTCTTCAGCTTTGTCGTACACAACTTGAGGATTCTTCACCATATCCCCAGGTTCTGGTTCAAGTTGCTTGGTTGACAGAGAAATGCGACCGCGCTCAGCATCCAGGTCAATAATCATCACCTTCAACTCATCATTCACGTTGAAAACGCTGTGAGGAGTATCAATGTGATCGTGAGAGATTTCAGAAATGTGAAGCAACCCACTCACGCCTCCAATGTCAATGAAAGCGCCATAGGGTTTGATCCCACGAACGGTTCCAATCACAACTTCACCCACTTCAAGGCGATTCATCTTCCGTTCTACCAGTGCCCGACGGTGGCTTAGAACAAGCCGATTGCGCTCTTCGTCAACTTCCAAGAATTTAAGCGGCAACTCCTCACCGACCAGTTCTTCCTTCGGTTTACGAGTACTGATGTGGGAGCCAGGAATAAATCCGCGCAGACCTTCGATTCGAACGAGTGCACCGCCTCGATTGGTTGCGAATACGAGCGATCGTACGGTAGCATCTTCCGCTTGAAGCTGGCGAACTCGCTCCCATGCACGCATATACTCGATGCGACGGATGGAAAGCGTCAACTGTCCATCTTCATTTTCATCTGCTAAAATAAAAAACTCGCGAGTTTCGTCAGCCTGGAGAACCTCATCAGGGTTGTCAATTCGGTTAATCGACATTTCCTGAATTGGGATGTATGCGGCAGTTTTCGCACCAATGTCAATCAGAGCACCGCGTGGCTCAAGACTAAACACGGTGCCCGCTACAACGTCACCGGGGCTGAAGTGATAATCGTACTTGTCAAGTCGAGCGGCAAATTCTTCGTAACTAAAGCCAACGTCTAATAGTGTTGTTGTGTCCTGATTGACCATGCGAATCGTTTCCTAAAAGTTTTCTCCGTGAAAGTGTGCCTCCTGCGGATGTATACGCACTCCAAATCATGTGCTACTACACGCTGGAAAAATCTCCTCAACTATATTGTAGGAGATCATTTAAGTTGATACAGGCTCGGAAGACCTATCATACCCTAATATCTACGCTGATGTAAAAGATTAGTTCGCCGAGACTGCGATCGAGTTGCCGTCTGACGGAACGGGGTTAGCAGTTCGTTCTTCTCGGGCTGATGGCTCGAAATTTCCGTTAGGATTTTGTAACTGATCCAGTGTTTCGACAAAATCTCGAATTCCCTGAAATTTCCGATATACAGAAGCAAAACGGATATAAGCAACTTCATTCAGTTCCCGGAGATGATGCAAAACGAGTTCCCCGATTTCGCTACTGGGAACTTCTCGTACGGCACGTTGTTGAAGCTCTGATTCAATATCGTCTACGACACGTTCCATTTGGGGAGTCGAGATCCCAGTTTTTTCACAGGCGCGTGCTAGCCCTTTGAGTAACTTGTAGCGGTCAAAAGATTCGCGATCGCCATCTCGTTTAATCACAGTGATAGGGACAAACTCAATGCGTTCATACGTAGTAAATCGCCGGGCACATTTCAAACATTCCCGTCGTCGCCGGACACTTTGACCACCCTCTGCTGAACGCGATTCAAGAACGCGATTATCGCTGTGCTGACAAAATGGGCAGCGCATGATGAAATGCTCCGGACTTAGGAAATGACAACAAACTTAAACCAGACTTATCTCACTCTAACTTGTTCAACAAAATACACAAGTTAGAACAGCGCAACTGAGAATCTAACCCAATCTTTGTAATGAACAAATTTCAGTTTTATTCCCAATCACGATTATGCCCGATTTGCTTTAATCGCTTTAATTATTTTTTCTCGTTATTTCAGAAGCGTTCTCGAGCAATGATCAGCTGAGCCCAAAGGCAAGTTACAAAGTGCGACGCTTGGGGAAATCTAAGGAAAACAAACATCCCGTATCTTGTTTCAACCAAACGCGACGACAATGAATAGCGTCCGATGGGGTAACGTACCCATTTTCAACCAGTGCCAGAGTGAGGTAGATGACTTAAATTTGAAGAATTATTTACTCATTCCATCCAAAGGGTTCAAGAAGACCAATTTCCTTAACGCTAAAACATTAGGGTTCTATTTCAAATCACTCGTTTACTCTAGAGAGAGTGATAAGTGGTATCTAGGGGAATTCAGGGTGTTTCAGCCATAGCAGCATTCACAAAAAATTATTAATCTACTGCCAAGTCGCAGGAGTACGGTTCATGAAGGTCCAACCGAATAACAAACCAAAAATTCTGGTTGTCGATGACGAACCAGATAACTTGGATTTGCTTTATCGGACGTTTTATCGCGAATTCAAGGTCTTGCGAGCAGAAAATGGACCTGCGGCGCTGGATATTTTGGCAACTGAGGGCGATGTTGCTGTAATCATTTCTGATCAACGGATGCCCCATATGAGTGGAACAGAGTTTTTGAGCCTCACGGCAACTCAGTATCCCGATATTATTCGGATCATTTTGACTGGTTATACAGACGTTGAAGATTTGGTAGAAGCAATCAATGCGGGAAAGGTGTTCAAGTATGTGACAAAGCCGTGGGATGATGGCGAGCTAAAAGCTGTTGTACGGCAGGCCGTTGATACTCATAACGTATTGCGGGCAAGGACTCGAGAGCTACGCCGATCGCTGCGACAAGAATCTCTTTTAAACGCTGTCACGAGTACGATCCGGAGTGCCCTCAGTTATCGTCAAATTCTCCAAACGATCGGGCAAACGGTGGGCCACATTTTTGAAGCAAGCTATTGTTTGGTCTGTCCAGTTCAGGACGGGCAGGTGGAAGACGATTGTTTTATTTATGTCGGTTCCGCCCAAGCTTCAGGTGGCTCTAACCTAGAGCGATCGGCTCAAAGACTTCTCACCAAAACAATTTGGGCCACCCAAGATATTCAAATCATTGAAGACATTGCCACCGATCCCCGAATGCAAAGTGTTGATGCAAACTGTCAGGAGCGCCTTCAAACCTATGTCAGTTTGGACATTCGCTCAAGTTTGATCGTTCCCCTCTGGTATCAACAGGAACTCATTACAATTCTTGCTTTGCACCAAGCTGGACAGTCTCGTTGTTGGCAGGATGACGAGGTGCAACTGTTAGCAATGGTGGCTGATCAAGCCGCGTTAGCGCTCTCCCAAGCAAGAGCTTATGAGCAAATCCAAGCATGGGCTAAACGAGAAGCCCTAATTAACACAATCACTACGGCAATTCGTTCCAGCTTGGACCCTCAAGATATTTTTGGAGCGATCACTCAACAACTGGGACAAGCTTTACATGCCGACGGATGCGCGCTTTCTCTGTGGACGGAGGAAGATGAGTTTGTGCAATGTGTTGGTTTACATGATGCTGCGCGTGTAGAACCTACTAACAAAGTGAAACAGACTGTATCGAGAGATACATCTCATCTCACTCATGAAGATTTGGATAAACCTGAGGAATTTTTGATTGAAGATGTAGCTCGCATGCCACAATCACAGGTTCCGATCGAGCAGAACCCTGTCTTGAAGCAGCTTATGCTTACGAAACAGCCAGTCGTCTTGAATGATTTGATGTTGTCTCCCGAAATGATTGGTGCGGAGCAGACTTTTCGCAATCCAACCCGAGCGTTGCTGGTGGTTCCTCTTTTATCTGACGGAAAGATTATTGGCAGTATTTCACTTCGACAAAATAATCATTCTCGTCGTTGGTTATCGTCTGAAGTTGAGTTAGCACAGGCAGTTGCGGCTCAGGCTGCGATCGCTGTTCAACAAGCGCGGTTGTATCAAAAAACACGTCAACAGGCGGAACAACTGCTGGAACTCGATCGCCAAAAGACTGAGTTTTTCCAAAATATCTCCCATGAGTTTCGCACGCCATTGACGCTAACACTAGGGCCACTGGAAGGAGCAGTAGCTAAACAACAAGGATTGTCATACGAGCAATCGGTGATGGCGTTACGTAATTCGCGGCGACTGCTTCGTTTAGTCAACCAACTGCTGGATCTGCAACGGTTAGACGCTGGACGCATGCAGCCGAGTTTTCGCCCCTGTGATTTGGTTGAGTTTGTTAACCAAACGGTGGAGTCCTTCCGGCCATACTGCGATCGTAAAGGGGTTGAAGTAGTCACAAACTTGGAACCCTGTCCGTTGGTTTACTTAGATTTGGAGAAGTTTGACAAGGTACTATATAACCTGCTCTCCAACGCAATGAAGTTTACCCCCGCGAATGGTCGTATATCCATTACCCTCAAACCCGCTGGAGATCATTGCTTGTTGCAGGTCATTGACACCGGAATTGGGATTCGGCCAGATCAAATTCCTCATCTGTTCGAGCGATTTCGCCAAGCAGAGGGATCTGCCAATCGCAGTTACGAAGGCAGTGGTTTAGGGTTAGCCCTAGTGAAGGAACTCGTTGAACTCCACGGAGGCCAAGTATCTGTAGAGTCTACTTACGGTGAAGGCTCCACGTTCACCATTTGGGTACAAACTGGGGTTGCCCATTTGCCACTGCAACAGGTGATAGATGTGCAGGCTGAACTGCAACAAAATCGTGCTGCCGTGGAATTGGCGGATGTGGAGGCTGATTTACACCACGATCATGAATCGTCGGTAATCGACAAACATCTTTTAAAAAGGATATCAACCGATGATGGGGAACTTGAACCACTTGCCCACGATCGAACTGGGCACATCTTGATTGTGGATGATAACCCAGATGTGCGATCGTACGTTTCTGGGATTTTGAAAGAGAAAGGGTATCAAGTTTCAACGGCTCGCAATGGCGCGGAGGGACTAAGAGTCGCTGAATCGCAACCGCCCCATCTAGTTGTGACAGATTTAATGATGCCTCAAATATCTGGATTAGATCTGATTCGTTTGATCCGACAAAACGAGACTTTGAGAGGAATTCCTATCATTCTGCTGACTGCCAAGGCAAATGAAGATACTCGCATCGAAGGAGTCGAACAAGGTGCAGATGCGTATTTATCCAAACCCTTCAACGATCGTGAACTGTTGGCAGAAGTCCGAAATCTACTAGCGCTGAAAGAAAACGAACGACGAGTCGCAGAGCTTAATGCGTATTTAACAGGCTCCGTATTGAAGCGATTTTTGCCTGCCTCCATGGTGGAACGGGCCGCCAAAGGCGAGTTGGTTCTAGATTTGCGGCCGGAACCACGCTTGGTCACAGTGCTGTTTAGCGACATCGTAGGCTTCACGCAACTGTCGAACACTTTAAGATCTCGGCGTGTTGCGGAGCTATTAAATGAATATTTGGCAGAAATGACCCGCGTGATCTTTGAAAATGGCGGCACGATCGATAAATTCATGGGTGATGCGATTCTGGCTTTATTCGGCGCACCAGAAGAACTGACCCCAAATGAACAGGTACGGCGGGCAATTGCAGCGGCCCGGGGAATGCGGCGATCGCTTGAACAACTAAATCGGCGCTGGCACGACCAGGGCATTGAACAAGTTCAGTTTCGTTGTGGCATCCATCAAGGCACAGCCGTTGTTGGAATGTTTGGGTCCTCAGAGCGATCAGACTACACCGCGATCGGCCCCAGTGTTAACATCGCAGCTCGCATCCAAGAAGCGGCTGATCCCGACTGCATTCTTGTCTCGGCTGCTGTAGCCGATTATCTAGAGGAAGGAGAAATCATCAAGTTCAGCCCACTCAAATTGAAGGGAGTCGATGAGACCGTTTTAACGTTTGCTGTAAAGTCGGAAGCACCATAGTGATAACTCTGCTGAACCGGGTTAATCGTTTTACAGCCGGTTGAGATTAATGCCAAAACTTTGATTGGGAGCGGGTGGCAGAAAGTCTTCTAAAGGATGATTATTATTCAGTATTCTGCCTGGGGTACGAATTAAGTCTCTGGGGAGCAAGTTGTCTGGGATGTGCCTTTGAAGTTGAGGCTTGGTTGGATTTGCTTGAATTGAATCGGCAACATTACTTAACCGCTCTTGATCAAAAGAGGAGCGATTTGTAGTTGTCGATCGCTCAATCGCTAAAGGTTGAGTCGTGAGCAGTTCACTTTGACTTTGAGGCGCGATCGGAAGCGATTGCTCCACTTGGGCAAAACTAGGTGTCAAACACGCAAGCATCCCGCCGCACCCCAACGGCAGAGATGCCAAACATACCACTAAACCATTCATAAATGCTTTCCTAGAAGTTAATACGATTCGACAGGTGCCATTTGACTCGTGCTAGAACCACTAACCAGTCAAGCAAAATTATGCGCATACTAAATTTTAGTGTGTTTTACAAGGACTTGCTAATTAAGTCCTTTGTTTTCCGCCAAACCAGCGCTCAAACGCTTGATTGAGTGTCACCTGGACTTGTTGAGTGACTTGCGCTTCAGGTTGATTGGCATCGATCCGAACAATTCGCTGTGAATGCTGTTGAGCGAGCTGAGCAAAACCTTCACGCACTCGCCGATGAAACGAAAGATTAGCTTTTTCCAGACGATCGAGTTTTCCCCGTTGTTTTGTGCGTGTGAGGCCCACCTCAGGGTCGAGATCTAGCCATAAAGTCAAGTCACTTTGCAACCCCTTTGTTGCGATTTGATTCAGTTGATTAATCAGATCCAGCTCTAAACCTCGCCCGTAACCTTGATAAGCAATTGTGGAATCAGTAAAGCGATCGCACAAAATCAAAGCACCCTGATTTAGTTGGGGCTGCAGAAATTCTTCCACGTGTTGCGCTCGATCGGCTGCATATAGCAGTAATTCTGTCCGATCGGCGATGGCCTGAGATGAGGCTGACTCCAGCAACAATCGACGAATGTTTTGCCCGATCAACGTGCCTCCCGGTTCACGAGATACAACCACTTGCTGAATATATCCTTTGGATTGCAGGATACTTAACCATCCGCTCTCCACTAACCATGCATAGGACTTTGCTAACTGAGTTGTTTTCCCACCTCCTTCTCCTCCTTCAAAAACAATTAATCGCCCCGACATCTTGAGAACCTCATCAATTTTGATTAAAATCCATCCAACGGTGTGCGATCGCCCAAAGTAAAGGTACTGTAGGCCACTTACCTCGTAAAAGTAGCTCATTGCAGCTTAGACATTAAGCATCCCTATTAAACGTTCTTCCACGATGAACGCTATCATGGCGAAGTCGTGATAAAAACATCAGGATTCATCATGGCTCGATATACCGGCTTGTTCAAAGTTTCTGTCACTGTTGCTGATCTTCAGCAGAGACTCTGTAATGTTCTCGAATCCTGCAACTTCAATATCGTTTACCAAACTGGAGATTATTTGATGGCCAGAGAACGTCCTGGCCGTGTTGCTTATCACCAACTAGTTACAGTCGAGGTTTTAGTTGACGGCACCACAGCCACCGACAAAGAAGTGCAAATGCACGTGGTCGTCCGCAACGAGGAATTACCCTTGCAGGTTCAAAATCACTGCCGTCAAACCTATGAGCAGGTCAGCCAAGCCATGATGAACACGCATCACTGGGAACTAATTGAAGCTGTAGCAGGGTAGAACCACGAAGGTTTGAACTTAGTTATCTTTAGGCTCCTCGCTAGAATCTTCAGGCTCCTTGACAGAATCTTCAGGCTCCCCGATCATGTTGGGACTAATCAGCGTAATGTCAAATTCGTCTGGTGGCACTGTCACCACCGCATCTCGACGAAGCATGTAATAAATTGCTCGAACACCAGGCCCAAATACAATCTCGTCTTCGTTGCGCAAATCATGGGCTTGTAATTTACGACCATTAATGAGCAATCCATTTGCACTCAATCGCCCCTTGGCATTGCCATCAACGATTCTGTAGTAAAATCCACCAGAATCGTTGTTGAGTTGAACTATAGTGGCATGGCGACGAGACACAAACTGAGAGATCAAACGAATGTCGCACTTTGGATCTCTTCCGATCGAGTACAGAGGAGCGTCCAGAAGAAACTCACGACGACCTTTGTCGTCTTCAATAATCAACAGATGATTTTGTTGCGATTCTGATGGCATTGAATGCGAGAAGTGCGAGGGATCAAAGTGGTAAACCTACAATAGGGTTTTAGTAGTGAGGATGAATGAGCTGAGGTGTTTCGCTCATTTATTGAGCCAAAGCTACCGAAGACGCTTAGCAAGTTAATGTAGAGTAAAGACCTTAAGACAGTGAGTTAGCAACCACTTCAAGTCAGGATTGTGGATTTCATAAAGCGAGTAGCCCACCCAACTGTCTGTGATAGGCAGGATGTCTTCACTTTTTTACTTCATTTAATTCGCATTCCTAAGGCAGTAAAGAACAACCAAATCAACAGGGAAATTCTGAATCAACAAACACGAATTGCTGTACAAATGATTCAAACCGTTAATGAAAAGCACACAGTGCAGTTCGGGGGATTGTTAAGGAGACGGTTGAGTTACAGTGGATTGATGTCTGAACCGTTTATATCCTACACCGACTAACAGATAATCGCATACTAATAAATTTACGCTTCCGGTTCACCCACCATGTTGGGGCCGATGAGGGTAATGTCAAATTCATCCAACGGCGCGGTTTGCACTTCATCTCGCTTCAAGAGAAGATAAGTTGCACTCACCTTTGGCCCAAACACAACTCGGTCTTCATGTTGCAGGTTGTGAGCGCGAAGCTTACGTCCATTAATTAATAATCCATTGGAACTGGGCTTACCAGCAGGGATGCCATCAACAATCCGGTATGAGTATGTTCCATCATCATTTGGCAACTGCACCAAGGTTGCATGGCGACGAGACACAAACTGAGAGACCAATCGAATATCACAGTTCGGATCTCGACCGATCGTATATTTGGGGCTTTCAAGGGAAATTTCATGTCGCCCCATGTCGTCTTGAATAATAAGTAAGTGACTCAGATGAGGTGCAATAGGCATGTTGGTTGAGCTGACAGTGAAGTTCAAGATAAAGGTTGAGACTAAGCTGCGTCCATTATTTTAAGTTACCCGTTTCATTTTGGTATTTTACCAAGCAGGCGGCAATACCCCTACTTGGGGTAACTTACGGGCTATGCTCACTTGCTCATCTCAGCTTACTGATGGGGTCGTTTAGGGAACGTAGCGTACAACAGCAACGAATTTAGGACGACGCTGACTGAACTGAAAGCCATCATGCCGCCTGCGGCAGCAGGGCTTAGTAAAATCCCAAAACTGGGTAGAAGCACGCCTGCGGCCAAGGGCACCCCAAGCATGTTATACGCGAATGCCCAGAACAGATTTTGTCGAATTTTGTGGAATGTGGCGCGGCTGAGGCGAATCGCTTCAACAACATCACTCAGCCGATCGCGCATCAAAATAATGCCAGCGGTTTCTGTCGCAACATCAGTACCAGAGTGCAGGGCAATCCCCACATCTGCCTGGGCGAGCGCTGGGGCATCATTAATTCCATCGCCAACCATGCCAACCTGCTGACCTTGAGCTTGAAGCTGGGCGATCGTCGCAGCTTTTTGCTCAGGTAACACCTCAGCAAATACAGACCCTGAGTTGAGCTGAAGGGACTGGGCAATAGCGGTTGCTGTTTCGCGGCGATCGCCAGTCAACATCATGACGGTCAGCCCCATCTGTCGAAGCTGAGTCAGGGTATTGATCGCATCAGTTCGCAACTCATCGGTGACGGCAATCGCGCCTGCCACCTCTCCACCGATCGCCACAAAAACCACGGATTTTCCGGCCTGGATTAAAGGTGTCACAGCCGCCCAAATTTCTTCTGCAAGAAAAATATTGTGGTGCCGCAGCCAGTTTTCGGTTCCCAGTAGGACTCGTTGTGCCGCTTGGGGTTGATGTTCAGAAGCAAAAACCGTGGCGGCAACGCCCTGCCCTGGCACCGTCGAAAAGTCTTGCGCCGGTAGAAGCGGCAAGTTGTCCTGGAATGCTTTTTGTTGAATAGCGATTGCCAATGGATGGCGAGTGCCACTTTCAACCGTTGCTGCAAGCTGAAGTAAGGCGCTGGAGGTGATGGCACGCGGATACTGAGAATTGATGAGACAGTCAGTAACAATTGGTTTCCCAGTTGTTAAGGTACCCGTTTTGTCTAGAACGATCGTTGTCAGATGGTGAGCCTGTTCTAAAACATCACTGCCACGAATCAGCAAACCCCGCTCTGCTCCAATGCCAGAACCGACCAGAATGGCAGTAGGAGTTGCTAACCCAAGCGCACAGGGGCAGGCTACTACCAATACCGCGATCGCCAGTTTGAGACTAAGCAGCAGCGGTGACGAGGTTGTGGGGTGATGAGTTAAGAGGGAATGGCTCATCAGGTGATGGTCACTCATCAGCACAGTTCCCTGCCCCAAAACATGAGGCCATAAGCGGGTGCCCAGGAAGTACCAAAACAAGAACGTGAGAGCGGCGATCGCCATCACTCCATAGGTGAAATAACCCGCGACAATATCTGCTAATTTTTGGATGGGTGCTTTCTGAGTTTGGGCAGTCTCTACCAGCGCGATAATTTGAGCGATCGTTGTATCATCACCTGTGCGAGTAGCTTCGATCGTAATTGCTCCTGTTTGGTTCAAAGTGCCCGCCGCAACACAATCCCCAGATTGCTTCAAAACGGGCAACGCTTCCCCCGTCAGCATCGATTCATCGACAGTTGTTTCGCCGATTAGAATTTTTCCATCCACAGGAATGCGATCGCCAGGAAGCACTTGCAACCACTCTCCGATTCGAACAGCAGCAGCAGGAATTTCGATCGCGGAAGCGGAATTTAGCGCATTGGAGGAAATCAGGCGAGCGACTTGCGGTTGAAGGGCGAGCAAAGACTGAAAAGCAGAGGCTGCACGATGTCGCGCCTGCTGCTCTAATGTCCGGCCAAGCAGAATAAAACCCACCAGCATGACCGGTTCATCAAAAAAGCATTCCCAACCCAGTTGAGGAAAAAGTAGGGCAATCAGGCTGGTGATATAGGCCGTTAAGGTTCCTAAACTGACAAGGGTATTCATGTTGGGCGCATTGCGCCGTAGCCCCCGCCACCCATCAATGAGCATGCCACGTCCTGGAAATAGTAGTGCCAGTGTGGCCAATCCGCAGTGAAACCAAATGTTACTCAGAAATGGAACTTGAATATCGGCAAAAAGTTCCAGATGACCGATCGCGGACAAGCCGAGCAGGAGAATGGCGATCGCCAACCGCCAAACTTGCTTCTGGGCTTCCGATCGACGCTGAGCCTGAAGATCAGGCAGGGTCGGATCTGTAGCCAGACCTGCAACAGTTCGTAGTTGAGCCGAAAAACCAACTTCGGTGAGCGTTTTGGCCAGATCGACTGGGGCAACCAGTTCAGGGCGGAACTGAACTGTTGCCACCTCAGTCGCCAAATTCACTGTAGCCGAGACGACTCCAGCACATTGTTGAAGTTCCTGCTCAACGGTACGCACACATCCGGCACATTTCATGCCTGTAATATCCAGCGCAACGGTTTGAGTGAGTTCATTCGGGTCGTTGGAGACAACTTCGAGCGGATGGGAAACTGACGACTGTAACACGCAACATTGGTTCACTAAGGGTCTTCTTTGAGGGTACTAGGAATTTGGCGATCGTGCCCTCAAAAAGTAGCCGGATGCTCACAATTGCATGGATTAGGACTTTATACCGCTACCAATTGGGGTGCAAGCGCGAAATGAGCATCTTGCTCTGCCCGAAGTTTGTCGCACAGGCGTCCGGCAGGTAACTCGACATCAGCGTAGGTCAGCACTTGATCCTTCGCCACATCGCGCTTCAGCCGACAACCTTCCGCTAATCCAACCGGAAGTAGGTTCTCCGCTTGGGTAATTTGAGCCGTTTCGCACTGACCGTAAGTCATGTAGCCGCCGATTTCATCAATGGTTTCACCCGCTTTCAGATCAATTTTGGCCGTGGCCACTACATCCACCTTGGGCGCACCCAGAGGAGCCATGACCGCATCCTGGAACAGCACGACCCGCGCCACGGAGAGTGGAACTTCAAAATGGCACAGGTGGTAAGGCGTATAGAAGCTATACAGCGGCCCTTCCCCAAGCTTGTAAAGGTTGAGGTAGTGTTGCTGTTTTGGATCATCGTGGGTGCCAAACACGTAAACGCCGGGGCCGGGTTTTACAGCTACCACGTAGTCAACAATGCCGCCCAGTTCCTTCAATTGATCGACATCATAAAGCTTGGTCAGGTCATCAATGTGGCCGGTGAAGTTGAGGTTGAACTGTGCAACCAATTCGTCTTTGTGCAGCATGAAATCGTAGCCCAACATCCCGCGCTTGGCGATCGTCATATCGGTGGCGTTGGCCACGATCGCCTGCTCAAAAGAGATCTTGGTGCCATCGGCGAAACTCGTCACCATGTGAACATTCTGTCCCCATTTTTCGGCAAAGCCTTTTTGGGTGGTGGGGTTGCGATAAGGATCTTGTAACCCCTTGATGTTGCCGCAGACGAGGGGCGTCACGCCGATGCTTTTGACGAACCGGTACAAATTCATCTGCACACCCGGTTGGTCGCCATCGCAGGCAGAAAGAATGACTCCAGCTTTGTCCGCATAAACCTTGAGGATGGGGCCGATCGTGCCATCTAATTCCGCGTTCATGAGAATGACGTGCTTTTTGTGGGCGATCGCTTCCATCACCACATGGGCCCCAAATTCTACCGCTCCCGTGACTTCAATCAGGGCATCAATCCCTTCCGCGCGGCAGAGCAACATCGCATCATCCGTAATGGCATATTTCCCACGAGCGATCGATTCCTCCAACTCGCCTACCGTTTTGACCACCTGGAACTCTTCAATCCCGGCTTCGCTGTAAGCCCGTTTCGCCTTTTCCACATCGCGATTGAAGATGGCCACCAGTTCCATGCCGGGAACCGAATTAGCAATTTGATTCGCAATGCCGCGTCCCATAAAGCCGGAACCAATCATCCCAACTCGAACCGGATTGCCTGATTCTTGGCGAGCTTTCAGCGCAGTATCAACAATAAACATTTACAAGCTCCTAGTAGAGAAATTGATTAGATCGTTATTTCTTTATCTGCAATCAAACGTGTTGCTGTTCACTTTGGCCGGCAGTCAAAGACTTCAATTGTTTGGTGTAGCTTTGCAAGCTGGACTTCACATACCCTTGAAAAACTCCCACTTGAAACCCTAACCCCCACAACCACCAGGCAAATCCACCTTTACCTCGACGAATATTCAAGGTAGACATCAAACACAATTGAAATCCTTTTGGCAAAGAAGCAGCAATAGCCATCAAAATTTTGAATACTGCAACCCGGCCAAACGGAATCTGGTAGCGTTTGTAAAGTGCAGGGTAGTCTTTGCCCCAGTTCAACCCCTGTTTATAGAGGGCTTTGGGCGTGTGTCGTAATCGGTAGTGAATTAATGCTTCGGGAACAAAATGCAGCTTAAACCCTGCCAATTGCGCCCTCCAACAGTAATCCGTGTCATAGCAACAGGGAATTGACTCATCTAAGGCGCCGACTGTTTCATAAAGTCTGCGGGTCATGCCAAAGTTGCATCCACTTGCAAAATTAAGATATGGAGGTGAACTAGTATCACCCGCTAAATCTGACTGTTGGGGCTGATTACCACCAGCTTCAATCAGCCAGGAGGGGTTCAATCGTTCATAAGCTAATCGACCTGCAACCAGGTCATACTTTGATAAGGCTTCTCCCATTGCTGCAACCCATCCGGGTGCAACCTCGTCATCAGACTCACAAAAGGCAAATGCTTCACCCTCCGCAGCTTCAATCCCGACTTTGTAGGAGTGGGCAACTGGTCTTCGAGGCCCAGGCGGAACATAAGCGTTTACAACTCGCAGGTTTGGCAAGCGATCGCGGTATCGCTCCACAATTTCCATTGAATTATCAGTTGAGCCATTATTTGAAACAATCACTTCCCAGGGGGCAGAATACTCTTGGTTTGCCAAAGCTTCTAACTGAGTTGCAATCGTTGCAGCCCCATTGAAGCACGGTAAGATAACACTCAGTTTCATGGTTAAACCTCTTGATTAGTTGGCATTTGGCGCTTCTCTGACAGTTCAAGGGTGCGACCAGGTTGCTGTTGGAGCGACGTTGCGCTTGAAGATGTGCATCGAAGACTTCGTATGTTTTCAAACGTGCCCGCTATGAATCCAACTTGAAATCCGAGCATCCAAGACCAGAACGCAAAGCGCCCCCGACCATGCCGACTGTTCAAAAGCTTGAGCAAAAGTTGCTTAATTCCGTCGGGCAAACACCTAACAAGTAACCTGAGGGAAAAGAAAAAGTCTGCCCAGCCAAGGGATTTGCCAGAATAACTTAAGTAGAGCAGCGAACCTTCTTTTCCCCAGTTGTAACCTTGTTGGTACTGTGCCTTAGCTGTATGACGTAGTCGATAATCAACCGCAATCTCAGGCACAAAATGAAGCTCAAATCCAGCGAGCTGTGCCCGCCAACAAAAGTCAACATCCCAAGCAAACCGGAACACGTTTCCGTTGAAGCCGCCCAACGTCTCATACACTGACCGTTTCATCCCTAAGTTACAACCGAAAGCGAATGGCAAATTCAGTCCAGGGGCGTGCTCGAGACCTTTTGATTGAAACAGGTTACGACTGTTAGCCGCGGCAATTAACCAGGGTTCATTCAGCCTGGTGTATTGCAACGGTCCAGTAACCAAATCGTAGTGGGTGAGAGCTGCCGCCATTGCTGCGACCCATCCGGATGTAACTTCGTCATCAGCCTCGCAAAAAGCAAATGCATCCGCTCTAGCAGCTTTGATTCCAGTGGTGTAAGAATGAGCCACTGGCAATCTCGGTCCAGGCGGAGTGTAGGCATTCACGATTCGAAGATGGGGAATGCGATCGCGGTATTGCTCCACAATTTCCATGGAGTTGTCCGTTGAACCATTGTTGACAACAACTAATTCCCACTCACCAGCGTAGGTTTGGTGAGCAAGGGCATCCATTTGAATGGCGATCGTCTTTGCCCCGTTGTAGCAGGGTAAAATCACACTTATTTTCATGTACAATCCCCGGTTCAGCTCCCGGCATTAAGCTTACATAAACCTTTCTCAAGGAACCCAGCCATTTACGCAATGGAATACCTGCGCTCCGGTTCGAAGTCAATCAACAAACAAACAGATGTGTCCCCAAGCAATTGGTTGCATCCGTAGAAACCTTACACATCGGTTCTACGGATGGCCATCCCCAGGTGACGAACACAACCAGAACAAACATATGTTCTCTAAACAGGAACTGGCTCAAACAAGGGCCAGGCGGCATCTTTAGTTGAGATGACCGTTACTGGCATTGGCCATTCAATCCCAAAGGCGGGATCATCGTAGCGTAAGCCGCGTTCGTATCCTGGGGTGTAGAATTCACCGACTTGGTAGACCACTTCCGCCCCATCGGTTAGCGCCTGATAGCCATGGGCAAACATTTCCGGCACGTAGAGCGCCCGTCGATTGTCCGCCGTCAGTTCTACGCCAATGTGTTGCAGGTAAGTTGGAGAGTCAGGCCGCATGTCAATGATGACATCGTAAATTGCTCCCTTTGTGCAACGCACCAGTTTGGTTTCCGCTGCGGGTGTTAGTTGGTAGTGCATGCCCCGCAATGTCCCCGCTTTATGGTTGAAAGAGAGGTTGCATTGCGCCACAGTAGGTTTGAGGCCGTGGGCTTCAAATTCTTGAGCGCAGAAAGTTCGGGCAAATGCGCCGCGATCGTCTGCCCGCAATTCCAGGTCAATAATGTAAGCGTCTTTAAGTTTCGTCTGAGTAAAAATCATGACTTGCTCCAGAAGAAATCTTTGTCAATTTGTTGAGTCCGAATTAAATACTCCAATTGCTTCAAACGAGTAAAGCCCCGAGATTCGAACACATCCTGGGTCATGTCGATTTGGGAAAACACATCAAACAACTGTTGCGCGCCCCGGCGGGCATCCCAGTCGCACTTGAATCCAGGCAGTTGGGTATTGATTTTCTCAAACGAAACGCGATAGCTGCGATTATCAGAACCACTTTCGCCAAAACTAAGCTGGCAACCGGTAAAGATGTCGGCGACGATTTCGGCAATTTCTTTTACCTGGTAATTGTTCGCGGTATCACCCACGTTGAAAACCTGGTTATGGACGATGTCGCGGGGAGCTTCCAACACGCACAAGAGCGCTTTGGCAATATCCAGGGCATGAACCAGGGGTCTCCAGGGCGTACCATCGCTGGTCATCTTAATTTCTTTCGTTGTCCAGGCCAAACCAGACAAATTGTTCAGCACAATATCAAACCGCATCCGAGGAGACGCACCAAAAGCGGTAGCATTCCGCATAAAAGTGGGGGAAAAGTTGTCATCCGCCATGGGGGCAACATCCCGTTCGACCAACGCTTTGCACTCGGCGTAAGCGGTTTGCGGATTGATGGGGGTTTCCTCGGTCACGTCACCTTCGCTGGCAACACCGTATACGCTACAGGAAGACATATAAACAAAGCGGGTGATGCCTGCTTGCTTGGCCAGTTCAGCCAGACGCACCGAACCTTTGTGGTTAATGTCGTAGGTGATGTTGGGGGAAAGTTGGCCTGTGGGATCGTTGGAAAGTTCGGCCATGTGGACGATCGCATCCACTCCACGTAAATCTTCTAGGCTAATGTGCCGAATGTCTTTGTTTAACGTTTGAGCCGTCAGGTTGGTGCCGTTGTAGAGCCAGCCTGACTTGTAGAAGCCGGTATCAACGGCAAGCACTTCATGCCCGTGTTCCAGCAGGAGGGGAGCAAACAGGCAGCCAAGATAACCTTCTGTGCCAGTAACGAGTACTTTCATGTTTCACCTATGCGCGAATCGCGAATTGTTGGGTTTTGGGAGCAGGGACTTGAGCGGCAACCGCTTTACCAATTTCGATCGAGGAGGTCGCAGCCGGAGACGGAGCATTGCAAACGTGGACAGCGTTCGCTGCCTGGATGATCAGAAAGTCATCTACTAAATTGCCATTGTCCATTAAGGCTTGCGCTCGAACGCCAGCATGCGTGGGAATCACATCATCCATTTGCACTTCTGGAATCAGGCGTTGCAGACTTTGGACAAACACCGCCTTGCTGAACGATCGCACCATTTCCTTAATGCCTTCATCTGCAAATTTGGCGGCCAATTTCCAAAAGGCAGGATAGGTCATGACTTCGGCAAAGTCTCTCACGTTAAAGTCGGTTTTTTTGTAACCTTCCCGCTTGAGGCTCAGCACGGCATTGGGACCGGCATGAACGCTACCGTCAATCATTTTGGTGAAATGCACACCCAGGAAGGGAAAGGCTGGATTGGGCACTGGGTAGATCAGTGTATTAACCAGATACCGCTTCTCCGGCGTGAGTTCGTAATATTCACCCCGGAAGGGCACAATTTTGGCTTTTGGATCGACCCCGCCCATTTTGGCGATGCGATCGCTAAACAAGCCCGCACAGTTCACAATGCAACCAGCTTCAAAGGTGCCCTGGGTTGTTTCTAACACTTTCCCTTGAGGGGTATCGACGATTTTTAACACCTTGGTATTGAGTCGCAAATCGCCCCCCTGAGCGCGGATCAATTCGGCATACTTCAAACACACCTGCTTGTAGTCGGCAATACCCGTCGAAAAGACGCGGATACCGGCCAGGCAGTTGACATGCGGTTCAATTTCTTTCACCTCTGCTGCCGTAATTTTGGCGACCTCGATGCCGTTTTGCAGTCCTCGCTGGTAAAGATTTTCTAGCAACGGCAACTCTTTTTCTTCCGTGGCCACAATTACCTTACCGCACACCTCATGGGGCAAATCATGTTCCTGGCAAAACGCCACCATCGACTGACAGCCGTCTCGACAGAATTTTGCTTTGAAGCTGCCTGGTTTGTAATACACCCCAGAGTGGATGACACCGCTGTTATTACCGGTTTGGTGGAATGCCCATTGGTTTTCTTTCTCCAGCACCAGGATGCGAGCATTGGGATATTTCTGACCGATCGCCATCCCCGTTGAAAGGCCAACAATTCCACCTCCAATGATTGCGAAATCGTACATGGGCAGTTTTGCTCCAAAGGTTTGAAATGAAATGGACGATTAAAACTGAGAACAGTTGATTACCACACCTTCCAGGGGGCAACTCCTTTTTGCCACAACCCTTCCAGATAGTTTTTGTCTTTGAGGGTATCCATGGGTTGCCAAAAACCATCATGTTTGAAAGCAGACAATTGGCCGCTGTGGGCCAGTTTTTGGAGGGGTTCTTGTTCCCAGGTCGTAGAATCGTCCGCGATGTAATCGATGACTTGCGGTTCCAGCACAAAATAGCCGCCGTTGATGTAAGCGCCGTCACCACCGGGCTTTTCGTGGAATGAGGTGATTAAGGTTTGACTTTGGGCTAGGGCGATCGCGCCAAATCGACCAGGTGGTTGCACAGCCGTCAGCGTCGCCAACGTTCCTTGTGCATTGTGAAATTGGATTAATTCGGTGACATTGACATCGCTTACACCATCACCGTAGGTAAAGCAAAATGTTTCGTTTCCAATATGTTCACGCACGCGCTTCAAGCGTCCACCGGTCAGGGTATTCTCGCCCGTATCCACCAAAGTGACCCGCCAGGGTTCGGCATTACCCGCATGCACATCCATGCGATTGGTTTTCATGTCAAACGTGACATCAGACATGCGCAAAAAGTAATTTGCAAAATACTCTTTGATGACGTATCCCTTGTATCCGCAGCACACAATGAAATCGTTGATTCCATGAGCCGAGTAAATTTTCATGATGTGCCACAGAATTGGCTGACCACCAATCTCAACCATCGGCTTTGGCTTGATTGCGGTTTCTTCACTTAAACGAGTTCCTAACCCCCCGGCAAGGATGACTGCTTTCATAGTTGATTAACCCTTTGAAATGGTATGACCCGTCACTTCTGAGATCATCCTAAGGTCAGTACTTGGTTATGTCTGTAAAGTAAGGGTGAGCATATCCGGGCAAACTGTAAAAAATTTAGGAAGACTTTTATAAGGTTTTCATGAAGTACTCTTCCATCAAGCTTTTCTGGCCACTCCAGCGCATCTGTGAAAACACAGAATTAGCTCAAAGTAAAACTCATCAGAACTACGTAAATACCTGGTTGCAGAGAGGAAATTATAGCGATCGTGAATCTACGGTTTGAAATCAAGTAATAACACAATGCGAGTTGCGTCACTCCGGTTCCAGGCTTCATGCTCAAACGTATCGTCAAAGATCAGGCAACGTCCTTCCTGCCAGTTGCGAATTTCGTCTCCCACTCGAATTCCACAATCAGCAGGCACGATCAAACCCAAATGACAGCGTAAAACACCGTCTGGATAGCCAGCATGGGGAGCGATGTGGGTATTTGGCCCTAACGCTGAGAAACCTGCCGTAATCAGGTTGGGAATTGATTCAACCAACGTTGCCGTACGAGGGCACAACTGGCAATTTTTCTCTATCTTGATACCAAAAGCGTAAAGCCCAAATGTTGTCCATCCTTCCTGATATAAATAACGTTCGCTCCAGGGAATAAAGTGCTTTGATTGCAGTTGTTCCAATTCCTGGCGAATGATGTCCCAATTTGCTTCTAACGCGGCTACAAATGGAAAACTGGTAGCCTCATAAAATTGAATTTGAGGATTCAGATGCGGCGTCGAAGGGTGGTTTGCGGCAGTAGGGTTGGAGGGGGATTGCGATCGTGCCCTTAAAATCGCAATCACTTTTTGAAACGCTCGATACCAGGCTTGCGGTCCGCCTACCCGCGATAACAGGCGCACGGCAAACACAACCCAGTCCCATCCGCGCCGAATAGCTTCAGCCAACGTTGGATTTGTGGCAGCAGGGGAAACATCAGAGGAAGGGCGTTGATCAAACATCAGCAACCTAAACGGATTGGACAACGCTGCTCAGTTGGTATGTTGAGCGAGCGAAACCTATCATACCCTGATAGGTTTTGGCCCGACCTTGTTTCTTCGAAAACTGGGGCGCTAGGATTCGAACCTAGGAATGGCGGGACCAAAACCCGCTGCCTTACCACTTGGCGACGCCCCAACGCATCACACAACATTTGAAATTCTAGCAGTTGTAGACTGCAAATTGTCAACTCATCTAAAAAATCGCCCGGAAAAACGGCGATCGAGCTTGTTGGAGAATCCACAATTTTTGACTAACCCCTAGCATCTGAGGATGAGTTCTGTAAAATGCTCTCAACCCATTTAATCTAGACCTGTGAATTTTAACGACTACGATCCAGGGAATTTTTACGACGAGCTGTTTATTCGTCAGGGGGAACCCCGCACTGAGGCCATTCCCTTGATTAATCGCTTGAACTCGTTAGGAATGCCAGAAGTGTTGCGTCGTCAGCAGGCTGCTCAGATCGCCCTATTCAAACTAGGGGTGACCTTTAACGTCTACAGCGATGATCAAGGAACAGAACGAATTTTGCCGTTTGACATCATTCCGCGGATTGTGTCAGCCGATGATTGGGAGATTCTAGAACGGGGCCTGAAACAACGAATTCACGCCCTCAATCTCTTTTTAGCAGATATTTATTCAGCGCAGAAAATCTTGAAGGACAAAATCATTCCGGCTGAGATTGTGTTTTCGGCTAGCGGGTTTTTGAAACCCTGTATGGGTTTAGAGCCGCCAGAAGGGATCTGGTGCCACATTACGGGAACTGACCTAGTGCGCGATCGCGATGGGCAATGGTACGTGCTGGAAGATAACCTCCGTTGCCCTTCCGGTGTGTCCTACGTGCTGGAAAACCGGCGGGTGATGAAGAGTACCTTCCCGCTGGTGTTCGACACGATGCAAATTCAGCCGGTAGAAGAATATCCCAGCCAATTGTTGGAAACCCTATTAAACCTGGCTCCGGCTCATCTAATCGACCCCACCGTGGTGGTATTGAGTCCCGGCATTTACAATTCCGCGTATTTTGAGCATTCTTACCTGGCGCAGCAGATGGGTGTGCAACTCGTGGAAGGGCGAGATTTGGTGGTTGCAGACGGATTCTTGCAAATGCGAACCACGCGCGGCTTGCAGCGGGTAGACGTGATTTACCGTCGCATTGACGATGACTTTATTGATCCAACGGTGTTTCGAGCTGATTCCATGCTGGGCGTACCGGGATTGATGGAGGTGTATCGAGCGGGTCGGGTGGCGATCGCTAATGCTCTTGGCACAGGAGTTGCCGACGATAAAGTGATTTACTCCTACGTGCCCGCCATGATTCGCTATTACCTAAACGAAGAGCCGATTCTGGCAAACGTTCCTACTTACCTCTGCTGGGAGCCATCACAACAAGCCCACGTCCTGGCCAACCTGGATCAGTTAGTTGTGAAATCAGCCGGGGAATCAGGCGGGTATGGCATGTTGATTGGGCCACATGCTACGCAGGCCGAACGAGATGCCTTTGCCGAAAAGATCAAAACCTTTCCACGCAACTACATCGCACAACCCACCTTATGCCTATCGCGAGTGCCCTCCCTAATTGAGGGCAACTTTGAAGGATGTCACGTTGATTTACGCCCTTACATTCTCTATAGCAAGCAAATTTTTGTGAACCCCGGTGGGCTAACCCGTGTGGCGCTACGTCGAGGTTCTCTCGTCGTCAACTCGTCCCAGGGGGGCGGTAGCAAAGATACATGGGTTGTGTGCAAATAGGAGCCTTATGCTGAGTCGTGTTGCTGATTCTATCTACTGGCTTAATCGGTATGTTGAGCGGGCTGAAAATGTGGCTCGGTTTGTGGAAGTGAATTTGAACCTGTTGTTGGATTCGCCCAACGTTATGACCCAACAATGGGAACCAATCATTCTCACAACTGGGGATCTAGCTTTATTTCGGAAACGACATGGCGAAGCAACTGCTGAGAAAGTGGTGCAATTTCTCAGCTTTGATGCGGCCTACCCCAATTCGATCGTCTCCTGTTTGCGGGCGGCCCGGGAAAATGCGCGATCGATCCGAGAAGTGATTTCGTCTGAGATGTGGCAACAGGTCAACTCGTTTTACTTAATGGTGACTGATGTAGCGAACTCCGGATCGTTGCAAGATCTGGCCGCCGTGTTGAAATTTTTTGATGAGGTGAAACTCCAAAGCCACCTGTTCGCTGGCGTGATGGATGCTACGATGACCCACAACGAGGGTTGGCATTTTGGGCAAATTGGCCGGTTGATTGAACGGGCCGACAAAACGGCTCGCATTCTGGACGTGAAGTACTACATCCTGCTGCCATCGGTCAACTATGTGGGTAGCACGCTAGATGAATTGCAATGGATGGCGTTGTTAAAATCTGCCAGTGCCTACGAAATGTATCGCAAGCAGGGCGGCCATCGGATTAGTCCGAATCAAGTTGCCAGCTTCTTGATTCTCGATACAGAATTTCCGCGATCGGTGCGATATTGCATTTTGGAAGCTGAGCGATCGCTCCATCACATCACGGGCACACCCATTGGTAGTTGGCGCATTCCAGTAGAGCGCACCATGGGCAGAGTTCGGGCTGATTTAGACTACATTACGATCGAAGAAATTTTTGAAATCGGCTTGCACGAATACCTGGATGGTCTCCAGAGCCGCATGAACGAGGTTGGGGACAAAATCTTTGAAACATTTTTTGCCCTTCAGCCTGTGGCCTGATGGCTGCACAGGCTCGTGGCAAGGCTATAAATAAAACGATGGATAGGAATGGGTTTCAAAACCGACATCGGATTCCTGTTGGGTGGGTGCTTCCTCAGCCAGTCTCAGTTGAGAGGAGGCAACCTCGTATGAAGCCGAATCGCTGGCGATCGCGGGTGCCCAGGCATTTGGGAATGAATCGGCTGAATTGGAAAACCCCGCATTGTTGGGCTCAACTTCTTCGTTCAATGCCAAGTAGATGTAAGCTAAGTCTTCCATGATGAGAACACCGATGAGGGAACAACACTCCAAAACACCTTCTGAACTTTATCCAGTGCAGAAGTTTTGGATTCTCTGCCCTTCTGAACGCTTTGTTTTGGAGTTACCGTCATCATAAAAGGACACATCTTATTTTTCCTAGCCCAAATTCCGTAACATTTTTGGACAGTAACAACATTGCGTTTGTTGGGTCGATGTGCTAGCTCTACTCATACCGATCGTCCATGTGAAAACTCCAGCATGGACGATTGATATCAGAAAGCCTTCCAGAATCAGCATTTGAAGAAGGACTTTGCCCTAAACTTTTCGACCAAAATTATCTATCTAAACAGAAGCAACGGGAGCAGAAGGGTCTGCTGGAGCATTACCACTCAAAGACAGCATGATCCGAGAAACGCCAGAAAACAGCAAACTTACACCAACCAGAGTTCCAATCAACCACGGTGCATTCGTGGGCCATTGTGCCCAGATCATCGCTCCCAGTGCCAGTGTAACAATGCCATCTACCAGCACCCATAGCCAGTTTCGCTGAGACCGCAACCGGAATGCTAACACCAGATTAAATACTCCTTCTGTCAGCAAAAAGCTGCCCAGCAACAATGTCAGCGTTAAGACTCCGGTTAAAGGTCTGGCAAACAACATGATTCCCGTTGCCACATAAAGCGCTCCTAGTAATAGCTTCCAGATAAATCCACCTTGCTCCCGCGTTTGGAAGGCGTAATAGACTTTGGCAACTCCAGCCGAAATCAAAATTAAAGCAATCCAGGTTTCAGCGACGATCGTTGAGAATACGGGCAACGCGATCGCTCCAACTCCTAATACGGCTAAAACAATGCCAGTAATCAGCGATCGATTCTGACTAAATTTACCTGTGGTCGAAAGATTTGTGGTCACGAGGTCTTCTCCTAAATCAATTCAATGTCACTGTTTAGGCTAAAGAACGCAGCCAGAACGAGCAGCCTCCTCAAGACAGGTTTATTGGACGAAGAGCCATACCCCTCCTCAAACAAAAGGGGTGCTATAAACAACACCCCCAACAAGAAAACAAAGTTTACACGCTCAGCTTATTCAGTCGCATCTGGTTCAGCGATCGCGAGTGATTTTTCAAACGCCATCCGCTGTTCGGCATTTCGGAGAAAATACCCACTCATCATCGCAGAAGCCAATAACCGACCGAGATCTTCCCGACTCGTAGTTAACATCACGTTGAAGCTTTCGGAGGGTAAAGCCCCCAATAAACCAATAATATTTCGTTCCATCACCTGCAACACTTCTGGGGATGCTGGCTTAGAGAGTTGAGAAATGGTTTCAGGACTCATGGATTGTACGTAGTGGAACAACGAGTTGCCACCCTCGGCTCCGCCTGTCATGAATTCTGGCAATCTTTCCTGGTTGTTCACAATGAAGACCTCAATTGATATTGATACAGTTCAATTGTTGCTTGAATCCAATTTAGCAACCTGCATTACCTGGTCACAGTGGGCACAACCGAACCACGTAAGGGGGATGTCTGGAATCGCCCTAAACGGGAGCCGTTTCCAACATAGATAAGCGACCATCTTCCATGTAAAGGATGCGATCGGCGACATCCAAAATCCGGTTGTCGTGAGTCACCAACAGAATCGCCGAACCCTGCTGTTTGGCGAGCCGTTGCATAATATCCACCACATCTCGTCCCGATTGTTTGTCCAACGCTGAGGTTGGTTCGTCCGCCAAAACGATTTTGGGATGACTGGCTAGGGCACGGGCGATTGCCACCCGCTGCTTCTGTCCTCCCGATAGATCATGGGGATAGTAATAGCGATGGTCGCTTAACCCCACTGCATCCAGCATTTCTTCAGCTCGGTAGCGACGTTCTTGCGGGGACAAATCGGCATGAAGCTCCAGTGACATCTGCACATTTTGAGAAGCTGTCAGCGAGTTCAACAAATTATGAGCCTGAAAGATGTACCCAATATTGCGGCGCAACCTGACCAACTGCGCATTCGGCGCATTTTGCAACTCCTCACCCAATACTTTCATACTCCCTTCCTGGGTCGCTCGCAATGCTCCAATTAAGGTTAATAGAGTAGTTTTCCCAGATCCAGAAGGCCCCATCATAATCACAATCTCGCCCGGCTGGATCGTCGTAGTTACTTCAAACAGGATTTGTTTCCGCAAACGACCCGCACCAAAATAATGATTGACTCTATTAACGGCAATAACGGGTTCTTGTGGCATGGGTTAGTAGAAAGACGGAGCAGATTGACTCCGATCGTAGAGGATAACAGGTGAAAAATCCTTAGGAATGAGAATTAAATAAAGTGGTAAATTCTGTGGAATGGGCATCCTGCCTGTCACTCACAGCCAGACGGCCATCCCACTTTATTTAACTCATGATCCTTAGCAAGTTTCTGATTTGCGGATTGGTAGTTGCCGCTATCTTCAGCGAAAGCCTCCGTGATCTAAGACTTGAAGGTGACATCGATCACCTGTTTACCTGTACGAGATCGCACATCTGTGATCTACGCATCGTTAGCATCGTGGAGGGATAGTTCTGTACCAGCTTTCCCGCTAACCATGTCTCAACCTTGACATCATCTGAGTGCGATCGTTATGCGTCAGTCTTCACTTCTGGTTGCTCAAATTACAGATACTCACCTGTTTGCAACAACAGAAAAACGTCTACTGGGTCTACAAACCCAGGAATCCTTTCAGGCTGTCTTGCAGCAGATAAAAAATTTGATCACATGCCCAGATTTGCTGCTTTTGACAGGGGATTTATCTCAGGATGGTTCCGCCGCATCTTATGAATTGTTGCAACAAATGGTTTGCCCACTGGGTATTCCAACTTATTGGCTCCCTGGAAATCATGACCAGCCTGCTGTGATGGCTCAGGTTCTTCAGCGATCGCCAGTATCAGCTCAAAAGTCGTTTCATCAAGGTGGTTGGCAGTTTCTACTACTAGATACTTCAGTGCCTGGATGTGTGCATGGCCAACTGTCCCAAGCTGACCTGGACTGGTTAGATCAGGAGTTGAGCCAGTCAGAGCACGAACCAGCGTTGTTAGCCTTTCACCACCCTCCCTTCCTGGTGGGGTCAGATTGGATGAATGATATTGGGTTACGAAACGCTGAAGACCTGTTTGCTGTGTGCGATCGACACCCACGCCTGAAACTTGCGCTGTTTGGTCATATTCATCAAGAGTTTAGCCGCCAACGGGGTGGAGTTCACTATCTTGGAACACCATCTACGTGCATTCAATTTAAGCCCAACAGCCCTCATTTTTCACTGGATGAAGAACAACCTGGGGTACGGTTGATTCGGCTTTATCCCGACGGAAGCTGGCAGTCAGAGGTCGATCGCACGGCTTATGCTGGCCAGTTAGACTTAGCCGCTGTTGGGTACTAGTGCAGCAGTGGAAACGCAAAGGGCTGAGGGCGAACCTTATCACCATATAAAACAGCGGCATTTGAAGTAAGACTTTGTCCTAAGTTTTCTGACTAAGGATCATGGATTTAATAAAACCACATTCTTGCGTAGGATGTGTTAGCGCAGCGTAACGCATCGACTCCTGGGCTTGCGATGCGTTACGGTTAGCGCCTAACACATCCTACAAAAACCGATCTTATTTAATTCTCATTCCTAAGGCAATAAAAAGGGCAGAAACAATATCTGCCCCATGAGGTTCAGTCAATCCTCGTTCAATGACGTTTCATCAACCAATTTTGTGCCCGCCTAAATCTAACTTACAACTTGAGCAACCACAGTCCGGTGACGCGGGCTATTTGGGATGATGGTTGGTGGTTCAAATCCAGCATCTATGAGTGCTTGTTCCACATCCAGCGTAAAGTACTGATCGAGGTAAGGCTCGGTACTTTTGAGGAGAGTCAGAATGTAGGGGGGCATTTTGGCGTAGATTTCGGACTGGGGATTCATATCCATAAAGGCGATGGTGCCACCGGAACGCAACAACCGCCGGGCTTCTCGGAACACCGCGATCGCTGCTGACTGCGGCAACTCATGAAACATTAAACAGGCAGATACTAAATCATAGGATTGGGCTGGTAAACCTGTCGCTTCTGCTTGAGCATGAACCCAGGCAGGAGTAGTTGCAGTGGCAGTTGTGCCCTGTAAGCGAGTGCCATTTCCGTCCGAGCGCAATTCAGTTCGGTACTTAGCGATCGCCAGAAAATAGGGGGACAAATCCACTCCCGTCACTTGGGCATCCGGAAACGCTGCTTGTAACGCAAACGTACTCATCCCCACGCTACAACCCAGATCCACAATATCGTTTGGCATTTTGGCTAACTGCGACTGCAATGCTGCATGATAACTTTGGCGTAGACGCAAATCTCCTTCGGCCCCGGCATCCCGCCAAATGCGAGCATGAACCGCATGAGCAGCCACTTCCACTTCCAGAGCCGGTTCCCAACCCAGGTTACCTTCTTCGTAGGCATGAAACGAGGCGATGTAATAGTCGGGATACGGCAAATCTGGATTCTGCACAGCCGCTAAATCCTGGCTCCAATCTCGTGCTTTCAAGGCTGCGACTTCTTCTAACCAGGGCACCCCGATCAAGTTCGCCCGTTGAATCATCATGTTCCGGGCCCGATTCTTGGCCAAATTTGCCAGCGGCTTGATGGCCAAAATCCCGTTTACCAAGCGAGAAGTCAGGGTTGGAGCAGGAGTGATCGCGGTCATAGCCAGGTTTTATCAAATAGTTTTGTAATTCAGCATCATTATGCCAAGAAACTGTCCCACCTACCTACTTACCCACCCTTGCCTGTTATGCAACGCCGCTATTGCATATTTATTTGGCTATCCCAAACTCGTACGATTTGGCTTCTATCCATTCTTGGATTGCCCCTTGGGATTGCAATCATCATGGGGCTTTGGTTGTTTGCCGCGGTGATGATTGTGTTGAATCTCTCCGCCTTTGGAACTTACTTGCCACCGTTACCATTAGTCGTTCAAAAGAATTGATGCCAGATCGCTACACAGAAAGAGAAAAGGTGGATTAAATTAGAATTTCGTTCTGCATCACCTAACACCTTTCTGTATGTTTTCGCTTCATCGTCTCCGTCGGTTCAGTTTTCCATTACTCCTGCTGGCCAGCTTTGTGGCAGTTATTTTGGCCGCAGCCGCACCAGCCATCTCCCAATCGTCCTTACTGGCTCCATCGGTTCAGGCCACCAAGGCATCTCCTGCGGCTTTGAGTTTGACGAAGGGCGTGCAGAAAACAGTTTTGGCCAACGGTTTAACCGTGTTGACCAAGCAAGTCGATACGGCGCCAGTGGTGAGCGTGCAGGTGTGGTATCGGATCGGATCGCGGGATGAAGGCCCTGGTGTCAATGGCATTGCTCATCAACTGGAGCACATGATGTTCAAAGGTACGCAGACAAGACCAATTCAGTTTGGCCGCTTTTTTAGCGCTTTGGGGAGTGCGTCCAATGCCTTCACCAGTTACGATATGACCGCTTATTTTGGCACGGTGGAAGCCGACAAACTGGAATCGCTGTTGGTGCTGGAGGCCGATCGCATGCGGAACTCAATTATCGATAAAGCTGAACTGGAAAGTGAAAAACGAGTCGTAATTTCCGAGTTGCAGGGCTACGAAAATGATCCCAGTTATCGGTTGGGCCGCGCGGTGATGCGAACGGCATTTCCAAACAGCCCCTATGGATTGAGCATTGGGGGTACCAAAGCCGATGTGGAAAAATTTACGGTCGATCAGGTGCGGTATTACTACGACACCTATTACCGTCCCGACAATGCTGTGTTAGTGGTTGTGGGAGACTTTCAACCAGAAACACTTAACCCACTGATCAAACAAACCTTTGGTTCGATTCCGAAGCCGGATACTCCCAAGCCTGCGGCTCCCACTTCAACAGTGGCAACGGCAAAACCTGTGGCCACCGCAAAACCACCGATCGTCCTGCGCGAACCGGGTACTGCTGCACTCTTGAATGTCGTGTACCCATTACCAAGCGTTCAGCATCCAGATGTGCCAGCCCTGCAAATCATGGACTATATCCTGACGGGTGGGCGTAGTTCCCGGCTATATCAAGCCCTGGTCGAAACGGGTCTGGCGAGTGAGGCAGGGGGGTATGCGGCGAACTTAATTGCCGGTGGCTGGTACGACTTTTCGGTCACTGCGGCTCCTGGACAGGATCTGAAGGAGATCGATCGCGTCCTGCAACAGGTGGTGGCAGAATTGCGGAGTAAGGGCGTAACCAATGAAGAATTAACTCGAGCCAAGACGCAATTTCGCGCATCGACGATTTTACGAGTTCGAGATATCAATCAGCAGGCAACGCAGTTAGGCGATGACTTTATTTCAACTGGTGATTATCAATTTACCGATCACCTCTTAAGCCGCATCGAAAAAGTCACTACTGCCGACATTCAACGAGTTGCGCAAACATATTTGAATCCAACTGGGCGAAAGGTTGGCATGTTTGAACCTACTACTCCCGATGCCTCGGGGGCCGCGGGCGGTGGAAGCTTTTCCCAAACAACCGAAAAATTTAGTGCCGGAGTGCCCGTTGATCCTACAGAAGTTGCTAAGTACCTACCCACGATTAAGTCTGGTACGCAAGCGGTTAACACGCAGACTCTACCGGCAAAGCTCACCTTGAAAAATGGCATGACAGTATTGTTGTTGCGCGATCGCAGCACTCCCACCGTCACTCTCAGCGGCTTTATCACTGCCGGTACCGTTTACGATAAACCAGAAACGGCTGGTCTAGCGAGCCTAACTGCAGAGAACCTGATGAATGGCACAAAAACTCAATCGGCCTTGGCGATCGCCAAAACATTGGAGAATCGGGGTGCATCCCTCGGCTTTGGAGCATCCCGTGAAGGCGTGAGTATCTCTGGCGACGCGCTGGCCACAGACCTACCAACCCTGGTTGGAGTATTGGCGGATGTTTTGCAAAATTCAGTCTTTCCCGCAAAAGAATTGGAACTAAGTCGGCAGCAAGCTATTACAACCCTCAAACTGGAATTAGATGATCCGGGGCGAGTCGCTCGACGCACCTTCCAGCAAGCGATTTATCCAGATAATCACCCATTTCATGCCCTGGCCTCGATCGCCAGCTTGCAGCGGATTCGCCGGGATGACATCATTCAGTTTTATCGGCAGCAATACCGGCCTGAAGACACGACTTTAGCGTTGGTTGGCGATTTCGAGCCATCCGAAGTGCGGAACTTGTTGACGCGTGAGTTAGGTGGTTGGCAAAATGCGATGGATCAACCAAAACTGACGTTTCCAGCGGTGCTCCTGCCGACTCGCACAACTCGGCTCACCCCAACAATGCCCGGAAAAACCCAATCTGTCACATTCATGGGCTACAACGCCATCAACCGTACTGATCCGCGCTTTTATGCAGCGCAGGTGTTGAACCAGATTTTGGGTGGAGATACTCTAGCCAGTCGCTTAGGCACCGAAATTCGCGATCGCCAAGGACTCACCTACGGCATCTACAGCATGTTTCAGAGTGGTATGAATTCTGGGCCGTTCCTGATCTACATGCAAACGGCTCCGGAGGATGTTGATCAGGCAATCAACAGCACTGTGAGTTTGTTACAGCAGGTTCGTCAGCAAGGAGTAACTTCCGCCGAGGTTGCGGCTGCTCAGCGATCGTTGATTAGCAGCTACGCCGTGGAGTTGGCTTCTGCCGATGACTTAATCAACTATGTGTTAATGAACACAGTTTACGGACTCAGCCTGGATGAAGTGCGGCAATATCCCGCTAAAATTCAGGCAGTGACTCCGGCGCAAGTCAATCAAACGATTCAAGAACTGTTGCATCCTGACAACTTGATGATTGTTACTGCGGGACCGACCTCATCCACATCTCAAAAGTAGTGCCCTTATGCGATCGCCTGTACGTTTAGCTCGTCTGTCTCCTTTCTTAGCCTGTTTGTTGGGGCTGATGATGGTTCTGGGTTGGGCAATTCCGGCGGTTGCAGCCCCCTCAACCGCTCTCTCTCGCCAAACTGCCGTAGAAATTCCAGTCCACCTTGGCAATAACGCCAACGAACTCAAGTTTTTTCCTGCCACGATCGACTTCACCGCTGGAAAACGGTACAAACTCATTTTGGATAACCCCAGTGCCACTAAACATTACTTTACTGCAAAGGACTTTGCCGACAGCATCTGGTCCCAAAAGGTAGAAGCGGGCGGTGTTGAGGTGAAAGGGGCAATTCATGAACTAGAGTTGAAACCAGGGGCGATCGCCGAATGGTTTTTCATTCCTCTCAAATCCGGCACCTACGCATTACACTGCTCAATTCCAGGGCATGCCGAAGCCGGAATGGTCGGGAAATTAGGCATTCAATAGTATGTGGAGCGCATGGATGAATTCAACCGCGTGAAATGGCTAACCCTGGTTGTCTGTGCCCGCTGTGAGTTAAACCACCACATGTCTTTCACCCATGAGGGCGGCGCTATAGTTTAAGATTGATAACCTATGTAGCCTTTAGCAACTTCTTTACGCATTCTCGTCTGCAACATGAACATCCTGACACAGCTCCTCAACAAGCCAGCCTTATCTGCTCCTCAAAAACAACGTCGAGGAATTGAACTCAAATCTCCTCAAGAGATCGAAATTATGCGGCAGGCAGCCCGAATTGTGGCCACAGTGCTGCAGGAAATTTCTGAGATGGTGCAACCGGGAATGACCACGGCAGATCTGGATGCCCATGCTGAAAAACGGATTCGCGAAATGGGTGCCACTCCTAGCTTCAAAGGTTATTATGGCTTCCCGGCTTCAATCTGCTCCTCAATCAATCACGAAGTTGTGCATGGCATTCCCAGCAAGCGTAAAGTGATTCGCAAAGGGGATGTTTTAAAGGTAGACACGGGTGCTTACTTTCAAGGGTTTCATGGTGATTCCTGCGTCACGATCGCCGTTGGAGCCGTTTCCACCGAAGCTGCGCGTTTAATTCAAGTTGCAGAAGAAGCCCTCTACAAAGGCATTGAACAGGTTAAAGCGGGTGCCTATTTGCTCGATTTAGCCGGGGCGATCGAAGATCATGTGAAGGCTAGTGGCTTTGTCGTGGTGGAAGACTTCACCGGTCACGGAGTTGGGCGCAACTTGCATGAAGAACCATCGGTGTTTAACTTCCGCACTCATCAAATGCCTAATGTCAAACTTCGAGCCGGCATGACTTTAGCGATCGAACCCATCGTCAATGCCGGCTCAAAAGTAACTCGTATCCTGGGCGATCGATGGACTGCTGTCACAGTGGATAACGCACTTTCGGCACAGTTTGAACATACCGTATTAGTCACTGAAACTGGCTATGAAATTTTGACCGATCGCACCAATTTGACATCGATTCAACAGCCAGCCGTCTCCTGAGGAAGTGCCTATTCATCGAGCCAGCGCCAGTTGGGGCGATTCCATTCGTAAACCCCCTGGATTTCATACTCGGCTCCACTCTCAAACCGAACCACACAACTGGCATGGCGGTTTAACCCTTCCTCATGGGCAATCGGCTGCCGAACTCCAATCACTAGACAGGGAAACCACTGCCGACTTCCAGGTTCGCTATCCTGAACCCATTCCCACAAGCCGTTGCTCACTTCTACCCGATCGCCCACTTTGAGTTGAAAGGCACCTCCATCTTCTGGTTCAGCATAGTCGGCCAGATGAATCGTTTTGATATGTTCCAACCACTGCATTCCATAGCGATCGCGAATAAATTGAACAGTTCCTGAATCGCGCCCGTTGAGCCAATCGTTTAGCAGCGTCATCTTCCAGGAACGATTCTGTTCTTCCTGTTCTCGAATGAACGTAAGTAAGGCTGCTCGCTCATCAATTGAAAGTTGTGCCAGCGGGTTCGCCCTGCCGTTTCCATCGAACCCCAGGGCTTGCCGCAAAATGTGCTTTTGCTGACTGGTTAACGAGCTATTTGCCTGGTCACACTGCTCGAAAGCCATTTGGAGCGCATTCTCAACTTCATCCGGAGTCATACTAACTAGCTGCAAATGATTGAGACCTAGGAACTTACCATTAAGCTCTTAGTTAATCTCTCATTATAATGGTTGCTTTTCCATCGAGAATGCCCTGAACAACGCAACCTGGCGACTTGGCTGAGTATGATTTCGGCTCAAATTCGGGATAAGCTGGAGTAAAAGGAGCTTTTTAACTTTTCTCTGTAGTTTTACTTGAACTGAAAAATGTGCCACTTATGCTAACTCGATCGCTACTTGCACTTTTAATTGCAGTTTTCTTCTGGTGTTCTAGTGGGTTGACACTAACTGCTCATGCCTTGACCCAAATTCGTTTATTTGATGTAACCTATCACGAATGTCCTCCAGAGCTGGCGCAAGGAGCCGTAACCAGTGGCGGAACGAGCATGTCTGCCAATTGCTTTATCGTTACGGGTAAAGCAGAGAATAAATCAGGGAAGCCTGTTATCAATGCGGATATCTTTGGCCGGATCTACGATGCAAACAATGACTCCGTGATGCAGAATCGCACTCGTTTAGGGGCGATCGAGGAAGTTCCTCCTGGCATCAGTGACTTTGAGCTACGCATCAGTGTACCCGCCAATCAACCCACCCCGCTTAAGCTTGAGCAATTTAAGGCAGCAGGATTCACCGGAGTAGTTCGGCGATGATCTTCTGGTAAACCTGCATCAGGCTACAAATTCCTGCGCTCAAGGTCAAGCTCGATCGCACTCAAAAGTTCTCTAATTTGAGCGACCGAGGCAATATGATAAACCTGACGCTCACCTTTCGCCTGCTCAACATACATCCGATATTTCGGTATGAGACGTTGGTGGCATAACCACAGGGCGCGATAACTGTTGAGCGAACTTTTCAGCAGTGGACCACGCTCTGGCCAACCCGCGGGCGGCTCAAAGAACCTGGAAAATAACGTTTTGTAATCCACCAGACCTAGATGGCAGATTACATCATCGCCAGCGTGACAGAACGAGCTGCCATGGTGACCGCTTGTTGCACAAATTGCAAGAGGAGAATCGCCAGAATCGGCGAAAAATCCAATCCGCCCAACGGAGGAATAATGTTGCGGAAAACGTTGAGATAGGGATCAGTCAACTGGCTCAGAATTGAAAAGGGGGGATCGAACCAGTTCACGTTGGGAAACCAACTCAGCAAAATCCGCACAAAAATCAGCACTGTGTAGATGCTAATAAAGGTTGCCAGAGTGGTGACTAATAAGGGAAGCAACGAATTCATAAACGTCTCTATTCCTCTTTGGCTGAAGCGTGTTAAAGCTAAGTTTAGTCTAGCGGATAGTTGATAATTTGATGGCAGTTCCTTCTGGCCTGGATATCCGAACCATGTTTTTCTTAGCCTAGTGATTAAGAACGGAAGTCAGTAGGGTTGGCTTGCGGCTTCATGTCTTCAGGTGGGGCTTCGTTGACGCCCCCTAACTGTTGCCGCACGTCGTCGATCGCATCATTCAACTGGGCAATTTTATCTTCTAAACTGCGCCGCGCCGCTTCCATGTCTGCGCCTTTACCTGGCTTTATTGCTTTTTTCTTCCGTTCTGGCTTTGGTTTTAGTGGGTTGGTTGTGTCCCGTTCTAAAACATCCTCTGGTTCCACGTTCAGTTGGCGTGCAGTGAGCAGGGCACCGACA
>Ga0224722_1000032_pt1 | contig 73558 bp, 67 predicted proteins | sample Balambano_FR1_Me_FD_161646 | JGI IMG/M metagenome (GOLD analysis project Ga0224722, IMG submission 161646) | Freshwater sediment microbial communities from Lake Towuti, South Sulawesi, Indonesia - Balambano_FR1_MetaG | ecosystem: Environmental > Aquatic > Freshwater > Lake > Sediment | place...
GTGCCCAGGTTAGTGTGGGTATTCCCAGGATTGTTACAACTACAGACATTCCAGCGGCGATCGCAGTAGTTGCACCAAGCCATGTGTATCGCTTCATGATTAACCCAGCCCCAAATTTCCTCTCCATTTTGACCGATTATTGTCGATTGCAGCAGAGATTATCCTCTGGGCTGGAAAGTGCAAATTTGGCTTTCCGGAAAACTTGAAGAAATGCCGGATTGTGACTTATAGGGATGTGTTTGCCATACAGATTTTCGCTTATTTGAAGTATTGGCGGCATCACGATCGACGCTCCTCACTTCAATTGAAAATATGAAAAAACGAGTCATCCTATTTGCGGTCGGGCTAGTCCTAGCGTTCATCTGTCATAGTGGGATTAAATTCACGAGTTCAGATGTGATGTCTTTTGCCAGTTCTGCTTTTATCTATCCGCCCAGCCCCAAAGGAGACCAGGTTGATCAGTATCATGGTGTGGCGATCGCCGATCCGTACCGTTGGCTAGAAGACCCAGACGCGCCAGCAACGGAAGCCTGGGTAGAGGCTCAGAACAAGCTAACGTTTGATTTTTTAGAGCAAATTCCTGAACGTAGCCCCCTGCGGCAACGCCTGACCCAACTCTGGAACTACGAAAAGTATGGGATTCCATTCAAGGAGGGCGATCGCTACTTCTTCTTCAAAAACGATGGCTTGCAGAATCAGAGCGTCCTCTACACCTTGAAGTCTTTAACCAACCAGCCGACTGTTCTGCTCGACCCCAACGCCCTCTCTGAAGACGGCACCGTTGCGCTGTCTGGATTAGCTCTGAGTCATGATGGGAAACGGTTGGCCTATGGCTTATCTTCCTCCGGTTCTGATTGGCAAGATTGGAAAGTGCGAGATGTGGTCACAGGCGAAGATCTGCCGGACTTGATTCGCTGGGTCAAATTTTCGGGCGCTTCTTGGACAAAGGATGGTCAAGGCTTTTTCTACTCCCGCTACGATGAACCCAATGAAAAAACGCGCCTGGAAGCGGTAAATTACTTTCAAAAGCTGTATTACCATCGGTTGGGAACGCCGCAATCTGAGGATGTCTTGATTTACCAGCGGCCTGATCAAAAGGAATGGGGCTTTAGTGGCGAAGTGACCGAGGATGGGCGTTATCTCGTGATTGCCGTTTGGTTGGGCACTGATACGCGCAATTTGATTTTCTACAAAGACCTGGGATCGCCCACGGCACCTGTTGTTGAACTGGTGAATACCTTTGAAGCGGAATACAACTTTATTGATAACGAAGGCACTCGGTTCTGGTTTCAAACTGATCTCAATGCTCCCCGTAGCCGGGTGATTGAAATTGATGTCGCTAATAGCGATCGCGCCAACTGGCAGGAGGTCATTCCCGAATCGGCTGAAACCCTGCAAGGGGTTAGTGTTCTGAATCATCAACTAGTTGCCTCTTACCTTAAGGATGCCCAGACCCAAATTCGGATTTTTGATTTAAAGGGGCAGCCAGTGAGAACGGTCGAGTTGCCGGGAATTGGTTCGGCTGGAGGCTTCGATGGCGATCGCACCGATACCGAAACCTTCTATAGTTTCACCAGTTTTACCACCCCCAACACCATATATCGGTATGACATGACCACTGGCCAAAGTACTATATTTCGGCAACCGCAAGTGGACTTTAATCCGGAAGACTACGAAACTAAGCAGGTCTTCTATCAGAGTAAAGATGGGACTCAAGTTCCCATGTTTATCGTGCATAAAAAGGGCTTGAAATTAGACGGCTCCAATCGCACCTTACTCTACGGCTATGGCGGATTTGGTGTCTCATTGACGCCCAACTTCACACCCAGTCGGCTGGTTTGGCTAGAAATGGGGGGAGTGTATGCCATGCCCAACTTGCGCGGTGGGGGTGAATATGGCGAAGATTGGCACCAGGCCGGCGTGAAGCAAAAGAAACAAAATGTGTTTGATGATTTCATTGCAGCAGCAGAGTGGCTCATCCAAAACAAGTACACGTCGCCCCGCAAGCTGGCGATCGCGGGGGGCAGCAATGGCGGTTTATTGGTTGGCGCATGCATGACCCAGCGGCCTGAGTTGTTTGGGGCCGCCCTCCCGGATGTGGGGGTATTGGATATGCTGCGCTTCCATAAGTTCACGATCGGCTGGGCCTGGACATCGGAATACGGTTCCCCCGACAACGCGGACGATTTCAAAGCCCTCTATGCCTACTCCCCCCTGCACAACTTGAAGCCCAACACCGATTATCCCGCCACCCTAATCACCACGGCTGACCATGACGATCGCGTGGTGCCTGCCCACAGTTTCAAATTTGCGGCGGCTTTACAAGCGGCTCACACGGGCAGCGCTCCGGTACTGATTCGTATTGAAACCAAGGCTGGCCATGGCGCAGGCAAACCAACGGCAAAGCAAATCGAAGAAAACGCTGACAAATGGGCGTTTTTGCTCAAAACTCTCCAGTAAACCGACAGATATTAAATCTTCTTCATGCAATCCTTTCTGCCTGCTGAGCGTAAAGTAGAATCTCTATCACGGGAACATATTACATTTGATTTGCTAGATCGTACTCATAACGAGTATGATTTATATAGGTGCAAATGCTGCAACCTGAATGGATTGACTCACACATCTCATCTAAGGGAGTTTAGGAGACGCTATGACAACCACACTTCAACCCACTGCAACGGCTTTAGTCAAGGCGCTCAACCGTCAACAAGCCAACACGCTCGTGGCTTACCTCAATTACAAGAAATACCACTGGCTCACCTATGGTCCCTTGTTCCGTGATCTGCACTTGCTGTTCGAAGAACAGGGCGGTGAAGTGTTTGCCATGCTGGACGAATTGGCAGAGCGTAGCTTGATGATCGATGGGGCACCAGTTGCTGATCCAGGTGATTATTTGACGATCGCCACCGTTAAGCCATCCACTGGTAAGTTAACCGTCAGTGAAATGCTGGAAGAAGCGATCGCCACCCACGAACACATCATCAGCGAAATGCATGCCGATGCGGATGCTGCTGCAAATGCTGGTGATATTGGTACGGCAGACCTTTACACTCGCTTGGTGCAAGTCCACCAAAAACACCGTTGGTTCTTGCGCGAAATCGTCAGAAAAGGTGATGGTGTCGTTTCGTAGTTTTTTGTAGGCAAGGATGTTGCATGCAATGTCCCTTTCAAGCCAGAAACCTCCGGGCTATGTAAACCTGGAGGTTTTGTTGTAGCAATGTTTTGTGGAGGAGTTAGTTCAAGCCTCCTCACCCAATCGAAGTTTAGATGCATGGAACTTAATTGCCAGTTTGGTTGGGGTTGGTGTGGGGTATTGGCTGGCGAACGGAGCAACACTAACCGACCATAGGGCCGCAGTGCTGCTCCCTCGTCAAGTCAACCCATCCCGCTACAAACCCTCCATCTGGTCGCGACCGCGCCTGCCCCGCTGGCGAACCACTTCATTCAGCTTTTGGCGTTGCTCTGGGTTCAATACATTTCGAATCGCTAACATGCTTTCCATGCGAGTTGCTCCCAGTCGTTGTTTCAAAGATTGCAACTGGTCAAACTTTTGCCGAATTTGTTCCGTGGATGCGTTGCTAGCCATCAACTGTTTTAATTCTTGTTGAGCCTGCCGCACAGCTTGTTGTTGAGTGGTTAAGCGCTCCTGATATTGGTTGCGAATATCCTGGATTTGCTGCACCTGCTCCGGACTGAGATTAAGTTCCCGCAGCCAGTTTGCTTGTGCCGATCGAGGTTTTCTCTGAGCTATTTGCAAATTGAGTGGCTGATTGGAATCGGCGATCGCGCTCCTATCCGTGAGGGCGATCGTACTTCCCCCAGCCAAAATTAGCGTGGCCATCACAGTGAACGAACGAATAAACATCATTTTGTAAACTCCTGCCTCTCCCTAGTTCACCGCTCCCTCACCAACCAGAGGGTACAGTTCTTCAGTCTCAGTCGTTGGTTGCTCGGCCACAGTTCCCTGCCAGGTGCTTTCAATAAACGTTTCCAACTCAGCCAGTTCGGTTTCAGTCGGTTGCGGCGACAAAAATAACTGGGAGCCGCTGATCGCTACCAATCCAGCCGCGATCGAGGTGGGCAATAACCACATGCCGCGCCGCCGCCACCGTTGCCAATTTGAGGGTTGTGACGAAATTGCTCGCGGCATCTTTTCCACTAGCGTCATAATCCGCTGCTCTAACGTTGGGTCAGCCGCTGGAACGATTGGGCGATGTTGCTTCACAAAATGGGTTAGGCGGGGGTCATCCTCAGGCAACAGACTCATAGTTGGACTCCTTCTTTTTCTAAAAACTGCCGCATGGCTGCACGTGCATGAAATAACCGGGATTTTACAGTGCCGATCGGAATATCTAATATTTCTGCAATTTCTCTTTGGGGAAATTCTTCTAAATCATGGAGAACCAGGACTGTTCGGTGCTCCAGGCTGAGTTTTACTAAACCTCGTTGTACCAGATCTTGATAGTGCAGATGCATCACATCAACAGGGTTTTGCTGAAGGGGCGCATGTTGACTGAGTACTTCAAGCTGCGATCGCCCTTTTGCAGCTGCTTGCCGTTGATCCGATGCCACATTCCAGGCAATGCGGTACAACCAGGTGGAAAATTTAGCTGTTTGGCGAAACTTGGGTAGCCCCTTCCAGGCTCGCAAAAACACCTCCTGCACCAGATCATCCAATACCGAACCTGCACAAAGCGGATAAAAAATTGCCCGTACCCGTTGCTGATGTCTTCGATAAAGTAACCGAAAGCTCTGGGTATCTCCTTGCAGCGATCGCTGCACCAACTCACGGTCATCATCTTCAGAATGGTTGTCGTCCGACTCTGTTTGCACCACAAACACCTGCAAAACGATCCTCCATACTGAATTAATGAATCACAAATTAGACTGGCGATCGAGGCAAAAGGTTCACTTACCGACAATTTTTCCTGCCTCAGTTGCAGATTGCCGACCTCACGGGAATACTGAAGACGGACGTTTTCCCGACCTTGATTCGGTAAAGTAATGAGACTGGTGCAAGTACCTCCCAACTTGCTCAACGCTTGGTTGTTATGTTCTTTGTTTGTGGAACCATGCCTGATGTCTCTTGGTTAAATCAATCCGTGGTCTTGCTCACGGGAGCGTCTACCGGAATTGGTGCGGCGCTGGCAAAACAATTGGCCCAGCATTATCCCAGCATTCGACTGGTGCTGGCCGCTCGCAATCAGATCAAGCTGGAAGCGGTTGGCCAAACTTGTCGAGAGACTGGAGCTGAAGTCTTAATTGTGCCAACTGATTTAGCTCAAGTTGAACAGGCCCAGTCTCTGGCGCAGAGCGCATTAGATCACTTTGGGCAGGTCGATGTCTTGATCAACAATGCGGGCTATGGCCAGATGGGGCCGCTGGAATTGATGACGCCTGCCGAGTGTCAGCGGCAGTTTGAAGTCAATGTCATGGGTCCCTTGGCGCTCACCCAAAAAATCATTCCGGGAATGCGCGATCGCGGTGGCGGCAGAATTATCAACGTTAGCTCGATCAGTGGCAGAACGGCTTTTCCGTTTGGAGGGCTTTATAGCAGCTCAAAATTTGCCCTTGAAGCGCTCAGTGATGCCTTACGGATGGAACTAGAACCCTTCAATATCAAAGTCAGTGTGATTGAACCAGGTGCCGTCCACAATGAATTTCTAGACGTTGTTAAGCAAGAAATTGATACTGCTGTGCCCAATCCCCAAAGTACCCCCTACCGGGCAGCATTTGCCACGTTTGGCGAGTTAGATAAACGTACTAAAGCCACAGCCTGGAATTCGGATCAGGTCGCTGCCGTGATCATTCAAGCCTTAAATGCTAAAAATCCTCGCCCACGATATGTTGCCGCTACCGCAGGCGGATTGCTCGTGTTCATGTTAACCAAGGTGTTACCAACCAAAGCCGTCGATCGCTTCTGGCAGCGCTTCTACGGCATCGATCGAGTGGCAGCAGAATGGAGGCAGCATAAACAGATGTAGAACACCCTTCTTATCCTGTCGTTGTAGTATTTCTGAGCTTTCCTTCAATAACTTCTAAAGTTTTGGTGCAGAGCAGAGATGAGCATAGCATTTTGGTTGTGATGTGGGTACTATCGAGCTAAAGCCTTGGATGCATCAAACCATAGCTCAGGAACTTGGATCTACTAACTGGCCTGTTTTTTGTCCTTATACAGAGTTGAGTTAGAACTGTGGTTGAAACGAACGGAAGTGATTATCAGGTAACGATCTTAGAGAAGACGTGCCGCATCAGTATTCCATCTGTCTTTACTGTGAAAAAGGCACTGGAATTCAAGCGAAGTATTCAGCAAGTTTGCCAGAGCAATCCCGACCTAACCCAGATTGCTCTGGATTTTTGTGAAACCAGATTTATGGATAGCAGCGGTATTGGAGCCTTGGTTGCGAGCCGCAAGCTTGCTCAAAAGCAAGGATTTGAACTTGTCCTGCAAAATGTTTCACAACAAGTTTTATCCGCTTTGTCACTGGCAGATTTAGATCGGTTTTTTGTCATCGAGCAAGCTCCTCCAGTTCCCAAAAACTCAACTAACCCCACCATTTCCCGATCTGCGACTGTGCTATCGCCAGTGAATACATCTGTTCATGGGTCTACATCATTGGGGGTGGCCAAGTCAAAACGGTTTATGAACATTGTGAAACCGGAAGATGGCGTTTTTGTAACTCATCCATCTGTGAAGTCGGTGCCCAAGCGGGTGATGGATGTTGTTGGTGCATTGATTGGTTTAACCATTACCGCGATCGTCTTACCGTTTATTGCGATCGCCATCAAACTCGATGACCCCGGCCCGATTTTCTTTGGCCAAATTCGCTGCTCGCAAATGGGCAAACGCTTCAAAATGTGGAAGTTTCGTTCCATGTACGTCGATGCAGAGGCCAAAAAGCATTTGGTGCAGAATGAAGCCCAGGGCGCGATTTTCAAAGCTAAAAATGATCCCCGGATCACCAAAGTGGGTCGCATTCTTCGTAAAACCAGCCTGGATGAATTACCACAGTTTTGGAATGTGTTGAAAGGAGAAATGAGTTTGGTTGGCACTCGTCCACCTACCCCAGATGAAGTCGAAAAATACGAAATCCTGCAATGGCAACGGCTTGATATTAAGCCTGGAATGACTGGAGAATGGCAGGCCAATGGTCGCTCTTCAGTGAAAAACTTTGAGGACATTGTGCGCCTTGACCTGAAATACCAGGAAAACTGGAGCCTCAAGTACGACATTGAACTCATTTTCAAGACAATTTGGGTGATTTTTAATAAAAACTCTGGCGCGATGTAGAAGCTGAAAGGCAGAAGGCTGAGGGCAAAAGTAGAGAATCTCAGGAAGGAGATAGATGAGCTGTGCTTAATCGCCGCTCGATAACTCGTACAATTGAACCATGTCAACGCCTGCCTCAAATTCTGACCCTAATCTGAAACCGCCGACTCTGCGTCCTTATCAGCTTAAGTTGATTAAAGATCTCTACAACAAGCTGAGTGAGGGTTACCGGCGGGTGGCGATCGTCGCGGGCACTGGGGCCGGCAAAACCATCATCGCTGGAAAAATTTGTGCTGATACGCGATCGCGCGGATTTCGCCTACTCTTTCTTGTCCATCTGGATGTGCTGGTTGGCCAAACTCACGAAAAAATGCGTGCTTTTGGCCTCCCCTGCGGCTTTATCAAAGCAGGATGGCGAGAAGATCCTGAAGCACCCATCCAGATTGCCAGCGTTCAAACCATGCTCAAGCGAACCTGGTGGCAGAACTGGCCTGCGGATGTGGTGCTGTATGACGAAGGCCATACCACTATTTTTAGTCAGGTGGGGCAGCAATTACTGTACGAAACTCACTCCAAAGCAGTTCACCTGGCGCTCACTGCAACGCCCTACCGCTTGGGGAAAGAGCAGTTGGGCGACCATATGGAGACACTCGTTACTTCTCCCGTTCCAGCCGAGCTACAACGCATGGGCTTTTTAGCTCCTATGAAGTATTACGGGATGCCGGTTGGCGAGGGGGTAGATTTGGCGAATGTCAAAACAGTGGCGGGAGATTTTGATGAGCGAGATTTAAAGAATGCCTGTGATCGACCCGAATTGGTTGAACGCATTGTGGCAGAATGGCAGCGACTCGCCCCCGATCGCCGCACGATCGCCTTCTGTGTTGATGTAGACCATGCCCAGCATGTAGCCGAGGCATTTCGTGGGGCTGACATTCCCGCCGACACAGTTGACGGTAATACTTCAATCAAGCAGCGGCACAAACGCTACAAGGATCTTCGGGATGGCAAAATCCTGGTACTTACCTCCTGCAACGTCATTAGTATTGGTTTCGACGAACCCAGTGTCGAGGTTGGTTTACTTCTGCGTCCCACCCAGTCTCGTGCCCTCCACCATCAGCAAATTGGCAGAGTCATGCGCATCTCTCCCAAAACTGGCAAGACGCATGGCATCATCCTGGATCAGGCTGGAAATTTGCAACGACTTGGGTTTCCCGAAGATATTCAAGGTTATTCATTGCCCACAAGTTCTGAACCCGATGAACCAGGAGTAGCGCCGAAAAAGCTGTGTCCAGTTTGCGCCCGAGTGGTGTGGGCAGCAGCACTGGTCTGCCCCGATTGTGGCCATCAATGGTTGGTGGTGGAGCCAGAGCTTCATACCGAAGATTTAGTAGAAGTTGTGAACGAGTCACGTGAGTTGCTGGATTTGCCTGACCAAAAAGCTTTAGTCGCTCACTTCCACTCCATGCGACGACGGGTTTTCCAGGAAGGGTTTGCGCCGAATCTGGCAATGCGATTTTTCTACGACAAGTATGGTTTTTTGCCAGAAGATGCCTGGTGTTTGGGGTCAACTTTTGGCCTGACTTCAACCCCGGAAGACAAGCAGACGTATAAGAAATACCTGGGCAAAATTGCCAAACGACAGGGCAAATCGATCGCCTGGGTGATTAGTGAGTTTCAGAAGGAGTTTGGCCCATCTGGTTGGGAGGAAGTATTTCTTCTTTCCTCCTAGTGTCCCCACTGAAAAATGGCAGCCCCCCAGGTTAAACCGGCACCAAACCCAGCGGTTGCAATTACATCTTGAGTCTGGATCTTGCCGCCGCGAACTGCTTCATCTAAGGCCAAGGGGATGGAGGCAGCGGAAGTGTTGCCATAGTTCGCCAGGTTGCTGATGGTTCGCTCGGCGGGAATGGACAGTCGCTCGGCAACAGCGTCTAAAATTCGTTGGTTTGCCTGATGCAAGACAAGCCAGTCAATATTTGTCACCTCAAGATTGGCCCGAAAGAGAGCCTTTTCAATTACTTCAGGAACCCGCCGGACCGCAAACCGATAGACCTCTTGGCCGTTCATCGTGATCGAGTGAAAAGTACCCTGGCCAACTTCGCGATCATCGATGAGGACTTGAGGTTGAGCCTGGTAGTTCAAATTCAAATAGTGATTTTGACTACCATCACTACGCAGCTCAAACCCCAGTAAGCGATCGACCTCGTTTGCCTGCATCACGACGGCACCAGCCCCATCCCCAAATAAAATACACGTACGCCGATCGCTCCAATCAACCCAGCGAGACAGCACATCTGCGCCAATCAGCAAAACATTTTGGTAAACCCCTGTGCGAATATACTGCGCCGCGGTGACTAGCCCAAACACAAACCCAGAGCAAGCGGCAGTCAAGTCAAACGCTACCGCCCGAGTTGCTCCAATCTCAGCCTGAACTCGGCAGGCTGTGCCAAATAAGTCGTCTGGGGTAGACGTTGCCAGTAGAATCAAATCAATGTCGGTTTGGTCTAGGTTGGCCGCCGCGATCGCTTGTGAGGCCGCCTTTGCAGCCAACGCAGTCAAGGATTGAGTGGAAGCACCCAGGTGACGCTGGCGAACCCCCGTTCGCGTGGTGATCCACTCATCCGATGTATCTACCATGCGGCTCAACTGTTCATTGCTGAGAGTGCAATCTGGCACCGCAGAACCACTGCCTATGATTGCGACTCCTACCCCTGACTGATTCAAAGCTTTTCTCCGTAAACTGCTAGGGCCACTGAGGTCAACAAGATCGCTTTTAGCGCCCAGTCAACTATCCGCCCTTTGACTGCTGACTGCTGATTCTTGGTTGACCTCAACGTAATTGGCTCGAATTCGGTCGGAAACCTGGTTGTCTACTGCTTCTCTGGCTAATCGAACTGCATTGAAGATAGAAGGCGCTTGAGAACTGCCATGACTAATAATGCAAACACCATTGACACCCAGCAATAATCCACCACCATGTTCGGCGTGATCAATACGCTGCTTGATCCGTTTCAAATTTGGTTTCAAGATTGAGACACCTAGTTTGCCGTGCATACCTTGAGGCAACTCTTCGCGCAGAATTTGTAGCACGACTTCACCAACGGCTTCTGCAAACTTCAAGAGAACGTTCCCGACAAAACCGTCACAGACGATCACGTCGAACTGGCCAGACAGCACATCTCGCCCTTCAGCATTGCCAATGAAAATCATGCGATCGCTTTCTTGGAGAAGCTGATGGGTTCGCAGGGCCAGGTCATTGCCTTTACAATCCTCCTCACCAATGTTCAGCAGGCCCACCTTTGGGTCGGTAACGCCAAGGACGTATTGGGAGTAAATTGATCCCATGACCGCAAACTGTTCTAAAAACTTCGGTTTGCAGTCTACATTCGCACCGACATCCAGGACGATGACGGGCTTACCTGCAACCATAGTTGGAAAAACGGCACCGATCGCCGGACGGTCAATTCCAGGCAGTCGTCCTAGTCGCAGCAGCGCAGCGGCCATAGCTGCCCCCGAATGACCCGCTGAAACAACAGCATCCGCCCGACCTTGCTTGACCAAATCCATTGCTACGTTAATGGATGCTTTGGGTTTACGGCGAAGGGCACTGAGTGGCTCTTCGCCCATTTCTACCGTACCTTCAGCCGAAATAACTTCTAGCGGAGAAGACGTGGAGTGGTGCCGCATGGCTGCCTCTACCTGCTCCAAATCACCCACCAATAGCACTTCAACACCCAGTTCTTCTCGTGCCCTCAGTGCTCCAGCAACCACTTCGCCGGGGGCGTGGTCTCCGCCCATGGCATCAATTGCAATTCTCGCTCGCGTTGATCCCATTAGTTAGCGTTGTTAAGAGTCTTACAAATAAACGATTGCGATTTGCTCGCTTCAACCATTCTTACGTACAAGGTGTTCTCTGCCTAGTCTGTGATTCGATTTTTTGGCGAAATCACCCGATCGTTCATAGAAATCAATATCTCACAACAACAAAAAATGGCAAATCGTGTTTCGGTGTGGGCATTCTGAGAATTATTATCCATCTCTAACCCCTGCTGTGCATCTACGTTTTTTGTTGCTTCAACGCTTTACGGGTTTGGCTGCAGTCTTCAGCCTCAGTGCATTGACTGGTTGTCAACCCGAACCACCCCAAGTTGTGCGGCCCACTCCTTTGCCGCAGGATCAATACATTCAAGTTTTCATGAATCACGATGCGGCGCTAACCTATGAAGAACCATATCGGCACTATGTTCGCGATGGGGCCAATTTGGAACAGGTCATCATTGACACGATCGCCACTGCTGATTCTACGATTGAGATTGCCGTCCAAGAACTGCGCCTGCCAGGAATAGCCCAGGCACTTGTTGAGCGGCAACAGGCCGGAGTCAAGGTGCGAGTGATTTTAGAGAATACTTACTCACGGCCTTATAGCGACTTTACTGATTCTGAAGTTGCCAACCTGCCCACTCGAGAACGCGATCGCTATCAAGAAGCTCGCCGCCTTATCGATTTGAATGGAGATGGGCACCTTAGTCCAGATGAAGTTGTCCAACGAGATGCTTTAGTCATTTTAGACCAGGCTCAAGTTCAACGAATTGATGATACAGCTGATGGATCGGCCGGTAGCGACTTAATGCACCACAAATTCCTGGTCGTTGATGGCAAAACCGTTGTCGTCTCTTCTGCAAATTTGACTCCAAGTGATGTGCATGGGGACTTCAAATCTCAGCACAGCCGCGGAAACGCCAACAATCTGCTCAAGATTACCAGCCCTGAACTGGCAACTGTGTTTACTCAAGAATTCAACTACATGTGGGGAGACGGCCCCGGTGGTCAAATAAATAGCCTATTTGGTGTGAAAAAGCCGTTTCGCCCCGCTCAACGAGTTCAGGTGGGAGATACGCAAGTTCAGGTTCAGTTTTCACCCACCAGTCGAACAATCCCTTGGGTACAAAGCACCAATGGTTTAATCAGCAAAACCCTTACTGGGGCATCAAAATCCATCCAAATGGCTCTATTTGTTTTTTCTGATCAAGAATTGGTCAATCAACTGGAGCCACTCCAGCAACGGGCGGTAGAAATTAGAACTTTGATTGATCCTGGGTTTGCCTATCGCTCTTACAGCGAAGCTTTGGATATGATGGGTGTCGTTTTACTAGATGATTGTCGGAGCGAGCAACAGAATCGTCCGTGGAAAAACGCAATCTCTACAGTCGGAGTGCCCAGATTACCCCCCGGAGACTTGCTGCACCACAAATTCGGACTTGTGGATCAGCATACTGTGATTACGGGTTCCCAAAATTGGACAGAAGCTGCTAACAATGGTAACGACGAAACCGTGCTGGTTATTCCTAACCCTATAGTAGCTGCGCACTACTCCAGAGAATTTGAACGACTTTATACTCATGCAATTTTAGGTGTTCCACCGGCAATTCGGAAGAAAGCCGAGGCCCAGATGCGGCAATGTCAGCCAACAACCCTCTCAACATCGACGCATTCAAGCCAAAACGGTTTGCAGGAAGCAAAAACTCAAGCTGTTACACCACCGAATCGTCCCAAACTCTCTCATCCTGCTGCTCAAAGCTTGAACAGGATAAAATCAGTTTCCCGATCAACGTTGCCGACTAAACAGCGCGTTAATCTCAACACAGCCAGTCAAACAGAACTAGAACAACTTTCTGGCGTTGGCCCCAAGCTAGCGAAACGAATCATCGCAGCTCGACAAAAAAGACCCTTCAAGTCGTTGGCAGATTTGGATGAAGTTTCTGGTATCGGACCAAAATTAATCCAAAAATTACAGGATCAAGTAGAGTGGTAGGCCGTTTGGGCTGTACTTGGTGCTAGATTTGCACCAGCACCTGTTAGCTATAAATGGCTTTTAACTTTAGGGCGATCGGTAGGTGGGTTCTAGAAGCAAAGGTCATCGCAGTCAACCGAGTGTGGGCAGTCGGAGATTGCTTACTTTTCGGTTGAGTCCAACGACTTCCTCCTCCAACTCGCCGACCAGGAACACCATCACGACCAGCGAAGGCAGGCTCAACAACGGAAAACAGCAAAGCAACAATTGACAATCCAATAGTGATTTGACGCATGGCAGATGCTAAATTCAACGCTTTTCTCTATATAGAATGTCAAGTTGAATGGGCCTGTTGCCAGCGTTAAATTACCGAAGTCGGAAAAGCAAACTTTGCGAAAGCAAACGAAAGTTTATTAAACAAGACCGTAGATTTACGAAAGTTTTTTAACTTTTTTGGGGAAGTTCGCTGAGGTGAATTGATTGGATACAAAGTTTAGTAGAGATCGTCAGGAAGTTTACTCAGGCTCGAAAAGCGACCATGCCATAACCTAAACTTTTTGGTCACAGCTACGACCTTTAACCAATATTAGGAATGCGAACTCAATAAAGTGGCAAATTCTGTGGGATGGGCAGTTTGCCTGTCTCAGACAGCCGGGACGGCTATCTCAATTTACTGAATTCATGATCCTCAGTGGATTATGTCGGATTTTTTGTTTAGGAATGAGAGCTGATTAACGTTGAAAAGTTGTCATTCTGAATGACAATCAAGAATCGCAATGATACTCCATGTCTCATCGCTCGTTCAGCATGAAAGCCTCCGGCCTGATCATATTCACAACCTTTAGGAGGGCAAACATATCTTCCGTCAAGAGACCTATAGGTGTGATACGTTAAATAGACTTTTGAAGATGTTCTTTCAGTGACTTTTGATATGCAAGATTTAAGGACGGAGTTGCAGGAGGCTGTTGATGAGGCTCAATGGAGTTGGTTAGAACCTCATGCCCAAAGAGGTTCTGTGATTTTTGTGTCCTCTGATTTGGACTTGGTTGATGTGGGTGTTGCGATTGCGAACGACAATACATTGCATGTGCAGCATTGGATTGAAGAGGCTTTGATTCAAAAACCATCCTCAATCCAACTGTTTGACTGGACTCAACAGCAAAATAAGCGATTTAATGCGTTGATTGTTCAACCCTACGTATTGATTCAAGAACTTGGGAGGTGCAACTAATGTTGGCCAAGTTCTTGGCTGAGCCTTGATCCTGTATTGCCAGTCGCAACCCACAAAATTGATCTTGCTCCATCCCGCACCGATTTGATAATTGGTTCGGAGCTTTCGTTTGATGGAACCGGAACGGGCTTTAGGGAGATGTTTCGGCTGCCAAACACGATTTCTCCAATGACTTGAGCGCGCTGCATGTGGTAGTCAGAAGTAATCAAATAAACGCTGGAAATATCCCGAGATCGCAGTTCATCAACTAGGGTGGTGAAGTTTGTCACAGTATCTTTGGCGGTTCGATCGATGTGTAGGCGATCGAAACTAATACCCGCGTCCGAAAAAACGCCTTCAGTGTACTCTTGGTTGCTACCACTAGAAACCCAGATGGGCAAATCAGGATGCTGTTGAGCAAAGGTTGCGGCGAAATCTTCTCGTTTTGGATCACCGCCAAGCACTAAAATTGCCTCCGGCGATACGGTGGCGCTCCTGATCCCGCGATAACCAAACCAAAGTAGGGGTACCATAGCGACTGAACAAAGTGCCAGTCTCAGCTTGGATGCACTAGCTCCCCGCTTGAATGGGCGACTTAGAATTATCGATTGATTGGGCGGCGGGTTCTGGTTGGGCGCTCCTGTAGTTGCACGATCGTGGCGCGAATTTTTGGTGCGTCTAAGAGCTTTTTGGTGTCTTCTAACAAGCGATCGCCCCACAGATTCTCCTTCAAAAATTTCATGTCAGCATAACGACTATCTAAGCGCAGAGCGGCCTCTCCAAGGGATAACCCTTGATTGCGATTGCCTTTAGCAAATAAAGCTACGGCGATTGCCAATCGTGGTTCTGCGGCTTTAGCATCAATATCTGCGGCGGCTTGCCAGTGCCGTACAGCCTCTTCTTTTTCTCCTGTCTCGTACTTAATCAGCCCAATATTGTTAATCGCAGGCCAAAAGCCCTTATCCTGGGCGATCGCTTTTTCGTACTGGGTAATTGCATCAGCATATTTCCCCAACATGAGATATGCATTACCCAGATCAAACAATGCCCCCGGCACATTTGGCTTAACTTTCAATCCTGCTGTTATGTATTCTGCGGCCTGATTGTAGCTTCCCTTCTGGAAGTGGGCTGTTCCCAACGCAAACAAAACAGCAGAGTTTTTACCATCTAACGCCTGCGCCTTCTTTAGAGCTGTGATCCCCTCGTCCAAGCTGTTGGTTTGCAGATATAACCCTCCCAACAAGGCCCAAACCTCTGCACTCTTAGGAGCGAGCTGAGTTGCCAGCTTAGCTCTTTGGAGCGCTAGCTCAAACTGTTGAAATTGGGCAAGCTGGGAAGCTTCTTGGGCTAATCCAACTCCTTGCTGAGTCAGCTTTGCGGGATCTAACCGCAAAGTATGGGGAAGTAAGGCTTGGGCCTGGGTTGGCTGAGCCACATTCCACCAACTGGCCAATATTAAAACTGGTATAAACAGGGTACGTTTCAACACGGTGGGTCGCAATCGTTTAACACATTTTGACTGTTAGCTTAGTCGATTTAAGCCGATCGTGGCACAGATTTTGTGATGACCTTTGGAAAAATTAGAATGATTGGGCCAAGATGACACTGAGGTTCTATTCTCTCTAGTTCAATCGGCTTTCACTGGACACGTCTGCCTACCTTTTCGCTAAGCTAGATAAAAATATGTCGCTTGGATGCGCCGATTTGCGAGATGGCTTCATCACTACAACTTGCGCCGTTCTACCCGATCGTACACCGGGTACTGAAACCATTATTTCCATCCTGTTTATGGAGTGGGAACACTCAACATCGACTGGTTGCCCTAACGTTTGATGATGGGCCTCATCCCGAGCACACTCCCAAGTTACTTGCCGTTTTAGAGCGGCACCAGGTGCAAGCAACTTTTTTCTGGCTCGGAGCATGCGTAGAACAAACTCCCGATGTTGCCAAAAGAGTTTACGAACATGGACACTGGCTTGGGTTGCATGGATATGATCATCGATCGTTTCCCACTCTGACCGATGCAGAACTGCAACAAGGTTTGCGCAAGACTCAACAGATCATTTCAGACATTTGCCAGCTCTCCCCAACCGCTATTTCGGATGTGCGTCCGCCAAATGGCCTGTTCACCCCAAAGATCTTGAATTTACTGAGTCAATGGAATTATCGTCCAGTGATGTGGAGTGTGGTGCCAGAGGATTGGGTTGTGCCTGGAACAGCTGTAGTCGTGAGCCGAATTATACAGCAAGTTAGGAATGGCTCAATTATTGTGTTGCATGATGGGCATTTTGGCGGCGAGGACGTTGCGGAAATTGCAAACCAGTTGATTCCCATCCTTAAACAAAGGGGATACGAATTTGTGTCTATCGATCGCCTCTGGCAACAACTCTCTCAGGATTGCGAATAATCGCTAATTATACCAGTTTATTCTCTCGCGTAACTATTTCCTTGCCATCTACTTTCCTCGCTATCTCTCGCTATCTACGGATAAGTTCCCCGTGCTACCTCTTGTAATTGATAAGCAACAAGTATTTACATTCAAGTTTTGGTTTAATGATCAGATTCAAACCGGAATGCAATTTCGGAATGAGTTGTTCTGCCAAATTACATCTGTCGATTCAAATCTGCGATGGCAAGCATATCAGCGCGCCTGTAAGCTAACCCAGCAAGGGATTCACCTGGTTATCACCTGCGCACCAGACGAATGTTCTGTTTGGGCCAGTCTACGGGACGAATTAGCCAAGAAACTCCTGGTAAATCCTTCCTATAGCTTTTTCTGAACTAAGCGCGATTTTGTGATAGGACAGAAAGCCTTTTTCAAGTAGCAGTATCGACACAAAGATGTGAGATTGATTTCAATTCTTGCAATATCGCGGAAATGGCTGAGGCTGTTCAACCATTCTTACAACCAAGTGAGAGGTACTCCACTTTATTCTGAAGTTGCGACGTAACTTAATACTCAAATTAAGCCTAAACTTAAGCAATCTAAGTTAACGTAACAGAGGAACCATTCACCCAGTTGTTCTACTTGAGTGGAATGGTTCCTTCACGAGCTAGCCTAATTGCTTAATTGGAATCTTTAGACAGCTATGGGATAAGGACTCGTTAATTGAGGAGTCATTTTGGAAGCTGAAGCTTTTGAGGTGTCAAAACGGTTCTGGTTTGCGAGCAAGTTAGGTGAACAGTTTGCCAAGGTGATGTGGAAACATCAGAAATCTATGGCAAAACTCGAAAAGAATGAATACGATTTGTTAGTGGCTGGCATCTCCTGGAGAGGCTACAATCAAAAGGTTTTTAGTCAGCTTCGCCCCCAGTATTCGTCACATCAGCTTTTCCAACATGAAAGTAGCCACCATTAGGCGCAAGAGTATACTTTAGTATCTAGCCTTAGCGAGGCTAAACTCGTGGCTTCAACCATGTGTTTAGCTGGCATCGTTCGTGTTTACAGCAAGGACCAGATTTTAGTTTGTTAGTTAAGGAGCATGAGGAACGCGGCATGACCCAGGCCAATGATGTACTCGAACTTGAGTTGATAAGTACTACTTCGGATGACTTGCCAGATGGTGAGATAGACCTCTTTGACATGGAAGAAGAGGATGACCAGGATGATGCAGTCGATTTGGCTGCCGAGGAGGACGGGAAAACGGGTAAGGCAAGACCTGGTCGCCGAAGAGTGCAAGCAAAGAAGAAGCACTATACCGAGGACTCGATTCGTCTTTATTTACAGGAAATTGGTCGAATTCGGTTGTTGAGAGCTGATGAAGAAATTGAATTGGCACGGAAGATTGCCGATCTGCTGGAATTGGAGCGGATTCGGGAAAGTCTTCAAGAACAGCTCGATCGCACTCCTCAAGATGCTGAGTGGGCAAATGCTGTAAATATGACGCTGCCAGCCTTCCGGCACCGTCTTCACCTGGGTCGACGGGCGAAAGATAAGATGGTGCAGTCGAACTTACGACTGGTTGTATCCATTGCGAAGAAATATATGAATCGTGGCTTGTCGTTTCAAGACTTGATTCAGGAAGGGAGCCTGGGTTTGATTCGAGCCGCCGAAAAGTTTGACCACGAGAAAGGTTACAAGTTTTCAACCTATGCAACTTGGTGGATTCGGCAGGCAATCACGCGGGCGATCGCGGATCAATCCCGGACCATCCGTCTCCCAGTTCACTTGTACGAAACTATTTCTCGGATCAAGAAAACAACCAAGCTGTTGTCTCAAGAAATGGGCCGGAAGCCTACGGAAGAAGAGATTGCAACTCGGATGGAAATGACGATTGAGAAACTGCGGTTTATCGCTAAGTCTGCACAACTTCCGATCTCGCTCGAAACACCGATCGGTAAAGAAGAAGATTCTCGTCTCGGTGATTTTATTGAATCAGATGGTGAGATGCCAGAAGACCAAGTCGCAAAGAATTTGCTTCGGGAAGATTTGGAAAATGTTTTGGATACCCTCAGCCCACGGGAACGGGATGTTCTACGGCTGCGTTACGGCTTAGACGATGGACGAATGAAAACCCTGGAGGAAATCGGGCAAATTTTTAATGTAACCCGCGAACGCATTCGCCAGATTGAAGCGAAAGCCCTTCGTAAGTTGCGTCATCCAAACCGGAATAGCGTCTTGAAGGAATACATTCGCTAGTTCTTTCGCAATCAATTTCTCAATTTTGCTTACAGGGATGTTCAGTAGAGCATCCCTTCATTGTTAGTTGAACTAACAAAAAAGCCTGGGGAATACCCAAGCTAAAGAGGTCAAGTAGAAATGTTGGAGTACTACCCAGTCAAAGGCGATCGGCTAGTTCACTAAACCACGGAAAATTGAGTCAACAGTGGAAAAGTTTTGTAGTAAGAAAAAGGCTGCCAATACACCACAAGACCCACCAATGAAAAAGCCTCCTGCGAATTGGCTCCAGCCTTCAGCCGATTGCAATGAACGTCCGTCTGTTTCTTCGGCTTGGCCAGAAAAAGTTACCAGACCATAAGCAGAGAGACAGGCAGTTGCAATGAGAACCATTGCCATGCCGGAGATCAAGCCGCCAACTGCAGCGTAGTCAGAATCCCGCAAGGGACCAAGCTTCACCCAGGGACCAATCAGAAAGTAGCCATGAGCGAGACCAATTTCCAGACCACGCAACAGAGGAGATAAACCTTTACGATAAGCGGGAAGATTGCTAATAAAAGCTCTGGTAAAACCGGAATCACTGATCGGGGTTGATAAGTGCCCCACGAAAGGATCGCCATTATAAGGTTTGATCAGGTCAGACATTCTGAATTTCCTTGATTAAACAGCGGTACAAAAGATTGAGACAATTCTACGTCTAGGGGGGGACGACACAGGGGATAACGCGACTGACCGTTAGAAAAGTTAATGTTCCCGTAGTGCTTGAATGCGCGAACGTAGGTCAGCACTGATTTCGAGCAACTTTGTCTGATTGATTTCTTGTTGGTCGCCGCTTGTGAGCCATTTAAGTTGGACTGTTTGTTTTTCGGCTTCTGAGTCGCCGAGGATGATGCAAGCGGCGGCATGACTACGATCGGCGCGTTTGAACTGTTTGCCAAAGGCACTACCGCTCATGTCTAATTCAACGCTGAAGTTTAAGTGTCTCAAGGTTTGGGCGATTGTCAAGGCTTGAGCTTCTGCCTGTGGGCCTTTCGACACGATGTAGAAGTCGATCGTGGGTTCCGGTAGCTTTTGCAGTTGTTGAAGTAGAATCACGAGCCGTTCCATGCCGATCGCCCAACCCACGGCGGGAGTTTCAGCGCCCCCTAGCTCGGCCACTAATCCGTCATAGCGACCGCCTGCACACACGGTTGCTTGAGCGCCAAGGTCACTAGACTGAATTTCAAAAACGGTGTGGGTGTAGTAATCTAAGCCGCGAACTAAACGCGGATTAATGGTGTAAGCAATGCCCAGATCAGACAGTAAGGTTTTAACGTGTTCAAACCGGGTTTGGGAGTCTGGGCTGAGGTGATTCAGGATGCTGGGCGCTTGATTCAAAATTTCCTGAGTGCGTTCGTCTTTACTATCTAGGATACGCAGGGGGTTGCGGGTCAGACGTTCTTGAGAATCTGGGTCGAGTTCACTTTTGAACGGGGTGAGATATTGGATCAAAGCTTCGCGAAACTGGGCGCGATCGTCACTATCGCCAATGGAATTCAGGTTTAGTTCGAGATTTTTGAGGCCGAGGGTAGTCAAAATATCACTCGCAACGGCGATCGCTTCTGCGTCAGCGCGGGGTGAAGGGCTGCCCAAGACCTCTACGCCAATTTGGTGAAATTGCCGTTGTCGTCCAGCTTGGGGCCGCTCATAGCGAAACATGGCTCCACAATACCAGAGGCGTTGCACTCCCCCTTGAGTGCCTAGCCCATGCTCAACGAATGATCGCACCACACCCGCCGTTCCTTCGGGTCGGAGCGTAATGGAGCGATCGCCCCGATCTTTAAACGTATACATCTCCTTCCCAACCACATCGGTTGCTTCGCCGATCCCCCGCTCAAATAGGGAAGTCTGCTCAAACAGGGGCGTACGAATTTCTTGATAAGCAGCTCTGGCGAAAATCTCGCGGGCAACTGTTTCCACGTTCTGCCAATACCGAATTTCGTCCGGCAGAATGTCTCGGGTGCCTCGTAATGCTTGAATCGAACCCATGAACTATTCTCTAAAACGACTCTGACGACTCGATAGTTTCCCACTTGCCATACCGATCGCTATAGTACGCCAAGATCTGTTGCACTCGAATTGCAATGGTTGAGGCCACATGGTCAGGATACTGAATCCAAAGACTATCGATTTGACTTTGAGCATAATCAAACTGGGTTGATCGCTGTTGAACTAAACCTGTTTCAACGCAATCAACCTGACGTAAGTGAGCCGCGACCTCGCGATAAACTGCCAACGGTAAACCCGCACATCGAACTTGGTATTTCAAGCGGACTCTCCCGGAATGTTTCCATTCCCATTATTCTCGCTAGCATAGTTTGGGAGAGAGCAGCAGTTCACATTATCAATACACACTTTGCCCCACTGCAATGCCCAACGCACCAATGCGACTCTATTCTCAGTTTCTGTTTTCGTCAAAATATTACTGATGTGATTATCTACTGTGCGCTTGCTAATCTCTAGTTTCTCAGCGATTTCCTGGTTGGTTAAGCCAGCGGCTACAAGTTCAATCACTTGCAGTTCTCGCTCTGAGAGAGCATTCTGCACCTGAGATTCGCCACTAGCCATACTGTCATCCGTCTGTGTATATGTACTTATTCCCCAATTGTACGGGGTAACTTCCCAAAAAACGAGTCCCTGAATCGTTTGGTTTGTAAGCCTTTGAGGGAATTACAAGCGTTAAGTTGAAATGGAGTTAGCGTAATGACACCCCGATCGCCAAAAGCAACGGTAAGTATTTGGAACTATAAACCCTGGTGGTGCCAACCCTGGTCGATCGGCCTGACGGGAGCGGGATTGATCGGAGGAAGCTGGTTGGGCTTTCACCGCTTCTGGCTAACTGGATTAGTGGCCGTGCCCATCTTGGTATGGATGGGATATTTTTTACTGATCTATCCAAAGTGGTTTCGCCAGATGTTGGAATCGGACTCACCCGCCGAGTAGACCGTGATTGAACCTCACCTGATCGTGACTTTAAAATTTTTCTCAAATTAAATCCGCACATGCTCGACTCCTATTCAGATCTTGATATTGCCCCATTTATTGATCATGCTTTGCTGGTGCCAACCGCGACCCCAGAACAGGTGGAGCAATGGTGTGAAGCTGCCGATCGCTTTAATTTTGCGGCTGTTTGTTTACATCCCTGCTATGTCAAACAAGCGGTCAATCTACTCCACAATAAATCGCCCAAGATCTGTACAGTGATTGGGTTCCCCTATGGAGCAACGACTGCCGCAGCCAAGTTATTTGAAGCCACAGAAGCCGTTGAACAGGGTGCAACCGAATTGGATGTGGTGATCAACGTTGGTTTTTTGAAAGCTGGCATGATGAACGAGGTGCATCGAGAAATTGCCGAAATCCGAGAAGAAACTGGGCAGACGATCAAAGCCATCTTGGAGTTAGGGTTACTTACCGAAGCAGAAAAAAAGTTGGCGGCCGAAATTTGTATGGATGCGGGTGCTGCCTTCCTCAAAACCAGTACGGGCTTATACAGTGGGGCAACCGTGGCAGATGTGCGCCTGCTGAAAGAACTGGCCCGCGATCGCGTCGAAATCAAAGCTTCCGGTGGCATCCGCACCGCTGAACAAGCGTTAGAGTTAATCATCGCTGGCGCAACCCGAATTGGCACTTCTCGTGGCCCCGATATAGTCCGGCAGCGCGTTAGCTTAGAGGAAGGTGCAGATGTGACGAAATAGGGGATGGAGAATAGAAAAACCAAAACCTTCCTCCCTCTGCCTGTACCCTTTCCTCCCCTTCCCCTATTCAGCTCTCTACCTTCTGCCTTTACCCATGTCTCGCACCTACAAAGCTACTGGCATCAACCTCAAAAGTATGCCGATGGGCGAATCCGATCGCCTATTGACAATCCTGACCCAGGAGTATGGCTTGGTGCAGGTTTTAGCTATGGGATCGCGCAAACACAATTCCAGCTTGTCGGGGCGGAGTGGTTTGTTTGTGGTGAATCAGTTGCTAATTGCGAAAGGGAAAACGCTGGATAAACTGACGCAGGCGGAGACGATTGAGTCTTACCCCAAATTGGGACAGGAACTGAAGAAGCTTACGGCCAGTCAATATCTGGCTGAATTGTGTTTATTTCAAGCTTTGAGCGAGCAGCCACAAGTCGAACTATTTACACTGTTGAACCAACAACTAAAACACCTGGAGCGATCGCCCACCCACTTGATTCTGCCCTACCTCACCTGCGCTATTTTTCAATTGTTAACGTTGGAGGGAATTGCGCCTCAGGTTTATCAGTGTTGTGTGACGCAAGCGCCATTGTTTCCTGATTTGGAAACGCCTAACTGGCAGGCTGGGTTTAGTGCTTCTGCCGGGGGGGTAGTAACCCTTGCGGCGCTCCAGCAACTCCAACAGCGAAAATCAAAACCTGGCTCTCAAACAACGTCAACATTCACCGCTCAAGAAAATCGATCCAATTACAAAAGTCAGTCGTTCAAGCGAGTGCAGTTGCAGCGATCGCTCTCGGCGCGGGAACTGGTGTTACTCCAGGCGCTCGCTCAATTTGATGGGGCGTGTGAGTCGTTGGAGCAAACTTTTGCCGCAACGATTCATCCAGCCATCACGGTAGACGACTGGCTTGCAATTGAATGGTTACTGCGCCAGTATGCGCAGTATCATTTTGATCGACCAATTCGTTCGGCTGCTTTGATTGATGCCTGTTTTGACAGTCCATCTGTTGGGTCGATGTCCACGCCTTCTGAGAGGTTTTGAGCCATGATGCAGTTGCCGCAGCTCAATCTAGAAGCAATGTTGATGGCATCTGCCGACGCATCAGACTCTGCCGATCGGGATACCCCAATCGCAGCGACTGACATCCATCATGCGGATTTCAAGCCCCCCCAACCTTTGATACAATCCGCAACAGATAGAATGGGCGTTCACGGCGATCGCAAGCCTGTTCTGTCTCATGATGTTTTGAGAGACGAGGAGAACGCTCTGCCTATGTTTCGGTCTGAGGAAGAGGCGTTTGAACTGAATGAAGACTTTTCAAGTTCTGTGTTGGCTGCGTCCTTACAGGATCGAACGACTAGTCTTGGAGCGAACGGAACCCACGTGAATGGTCATGCTCAAAACCGTTCTATGTCGCCACATCCAGGCGGAACCGAGCCAGAGCCAGAGCGAGGATTTATTCCTGTCTTAAAGAATCGTAACTTCCTAATTCTCTGGAGCGGCCAGGTTTTCTCTCAGTTGGCCGATAAGGTTTACCTAGTGTTGATGATTGCTCTCATCGCCAGTCGTTTTCAATCTGGAGAGCAAACGATCAGCGGTTGGGTCTCTTCTATCATGATCGCCTTCACAATTCCCGCTGTATTGTTTGGCTCGATCGCTGGGGTCTATGTCGATCGCTGGTCGAAGAAAACCGTTCTGGTCATTACCAATCTATTGCGGGGTGGCTTCGTCTTTTTGTTGCCTTTCCTGCTCTGGTTAACGAAAGGATGGGCACCCTGGTCGGGGCTGCCAGTCGGGTTTTATGTGCTTCTGGGGATTACCTTTTTGGTGTCTACCTTAACTCAGTTTTTTGCTCCGGCTGAGCAATCCGCCATTCCCCTAGTTGTTGAAAAACGCCATTTGTTATCGGCAAACTCGTTGTACACAACAACCATGATGGCTTCGGTCATCATTGGTTTTGCTGTGGGAGAGCCACTGTTGGCGGCGGCAGATGTGGTTGCGGCGAACTTAGGTTTGACCGCAGTGGGATTAGGGAAAGAAATTGTGGTTGCAAGTGGTTACGCGATCGCGGGTGTCATTTTGTTGCTATTGAAAGTACAGGAGAAAAACAACAGCTCTGTTACCAATGGAGAGAATGGCGACCAGATTGAGCCGGAGCAACCCCATGTGTTTCAAGACATTCGAGATGGATTGAGCTATCTGGGGCAGCAGCATCGCGTCCGGAGCGCCATGATTCAACTGGTAATTCTATTCTCAATCTTTGCTGCGTTGGCCGTGTTATCCGTGCGCTTGGCTGAGGTGATTCCAGAAATCAAAGCGTCGCAATTTGGCTTTTTACTGGCAGCGGGCGGCGTGGGGATGGCGATCGGTGCAGCCTTTGTCGGCCAATTCGGACAACGTTTTCCGCACGCCAAACTGAGCCTTTACGGATCTTTAGGGATGGCCGGTTCGCTATTTGGGCTGGCGTTTTTCTCTAGTCATTTGTTACCGGCTCTCATCCTCATCACGTTGTTGGGCTGTTTCTCTGCTGTCATTGGGGTGCCAATGCAAACGACAATACAGGAAGAAACCCCAGAAGACATGCGCGGCAAGGTGTTTGGGTTGCAAAATAACGCCATCAATATTGCTCTGAGTTTACCGCTCGCTTTAGCCGGAGTGGCTGAGACTTTTTTGGGATTGAAGGTGGTTTTTTGGGGGCTGGCGGGTTTGGCGATCGCAGGTGGGTGCTTAACCTGGTACACTTCTCGCACAGGCTTAACAAAGCGTTAGGGTTCTACGAAAAGCTTCAAAGTTCTCTAAAGTAGTGCTAAAGTGTTGAGCCGTTACTCGTCCCCTGTGGCAAACCTACATGCACGTCGCTTGGCTTGGAAAGAAATCCCCCTTCTGTGGCAATGTTACCTACAGCCGAGAAGTAACTTCTGCCCTACAGGATCTTGGTCACACGGTTAGTTTTTTTCATTTTGCGCAAGATGAACCGCCTCCCGACCATTTTCCTGAGGAGCTAGAGGGGCAAGAGGCGGTTCAGGAAATTTCCATTCCGTATTTGCTGAAGTACCAAATTTACACAATCCCAACCTTACAATCCCGCAAGATTCTTACCCAAGCACTAGAAGAACTGCGACCTGATGTGGTTCATGCCTCACTGACTCTGTCGCCGCTCGATTTCGCTTTGCCAGAAATTTGCGGAGATCTCAACATTCCCCTGGTTGCGACCTTTCACCCCGCGTTTGATCGCGAACAACGCAATTTGAGTTCTCGTACACAATACCTGAGCTACCAGTTATATGCACCCTGCTTAGCGAAGTACGATCGCGTGATTGTTTTCTCTAAACTGCAACGGCGACTCTTGATTCGTTTGGGCGTTCCCCCTTCCAGAGTAGCTGTGATCCCCAATGGCGTTGATATTGACAAGTACTCTCCTGGTGAATCAAACTTTAAGGCTGAATTGGGCGTCGATCGGGTTTTTCTCTATCAAGGGCGGGTTTCACCGGAGAAGAACGTAGAATCGCTGCTGAAAGCCTGGAAACATGCCCGGATGGGCGATCGCGCTAAACTCGTCATCGTTGGCAATCATGGGGCTTTGGCAAATTCCCTCATGCCCTTTTACGGAGCTGAACACGGCATTGAGTGGCTGGGATTTATTGCAGATGAGCAGCGGCGAATTGAAATCTTGCGCGGAACTGATGTGTTTGTGTTGCCCTCGCTCGTGGAAGGCTTATCTCTGTCACTGTTGGAAGCGATGGCTTGTGGTGTAGCGTGTGTGGCAACGGATGTGGGTGCGGATGGCGAAGTGTTGGAGCAGGAGGCGGGTGTTGTGTTACTCCGCAATCAGCCAGTTTCAACTCAGTTAAAAACGCTATTACCGATGCTGCGCGACCATACTCAATGGACTGAAATGCTGGGGCATAACGCACGGCGGCGAGTAGAAGAGCGTTACACCTTGAGCAGCAATATTAACAAGGTTGTGGCACTTTATGGCGAACTGTTGAGAGAACGTAAACCGACTCAACGGGTTGGGCACTATTTCAGCACATTACGCGATCGCTTTAACCATACCGTTTTGCGAACAGGCCGATGGTAGTTCATATTCGCTGAAATTTGAAAAAAGTTGATAAGTGATGCAGAATGCTCTTGCGATGAGTGAAGCGAGTCGTTAGAATCTGGGGATCAATTCTCCTCACGCGATTTCACACACATGACCACTACCCAGCCTGTTCCGCAGGAAGTTGTTCAGCAGTTGGCTGAGTACTTCAGTGTTTTAGGTGAGCCAACGCGATTACGGATTTTGAACCTCTTACGGGATGGTGAGAAGTGTGTTCAAGAACTGGTAGAAGCAACGGAAACAAGCCAAGCAAACGTTTCTAAACATTTGAAGGTGATGGTGCAGGCTGGCATTCTGAGTCGCCGCAGCGAAGGCACCCAAGCGTATTACAAGGTGGAGGATGAACTCATCTTTGAACTATGTAATTTAGTGTGCGATCGCCTGGCTCGCCGCATTGAACAACAAGCTCGAAAATTCCGTGCATTTAGTTTTCTCGGAAAGCGGTAGGCTGATGTAAACTGCAAGTAATTTTTATCCATGTCTGACCTCATCACCCAGGCCCAGGCAGCGGCTACTCAGGCAAACTGGTCAGCCGTTGCACTGTTGTTGCATCGATTTCTGGTAGAAGCGGAACCGAACGCAGCACAGGCTTCATCGTCTCAATTGCTCAACTTGGCCATTCAGGTGTTGCAGGCGGGAGATTTTCAGGAGCAGTGGGAAGTTGCCAAAGTGTTTCCACTGATTGGCCAACCCGCGATCGCACCGTTGATGACGCTGTTGGAAGATGACACCGCAGAGTTGGAGGCGCGCTGGTTTGCCGCCCGAATTTTGGGAAATTTGAATGACCCAGTGGCCATCATCGCCCTGGTTAACCAGCTCCAAACCTCTGAAGACGAGGATTTGAGTCAGATGGTTGCAGAAGCTTTGGCTAATCTGGGTACCCCTGCGATCGCCGCCCTGACCCATTTGCTTGATGCACCAGACACCCGCCAGTTTGCGGTGCAAGCGCTGGCACAGATTCGTCAGGTGGAAACTGTTTCGCCGTTGCTGTCAGTTGCGCAGGATGAAAATCCTGCGGTTCGAGCGATCGCGATCGAAGCCTTAAGCAGCTTTCACGATCCCCGGATTTCGGATGTTTTGGTGGCGGCCGTAACCGATCCGGTCGCGGCTGTGCGGAAAGTGGCGATCGCCAGTTTGGGTGCCCGCACGGACTTGGGCCAAAGGCCGGATTTAGTGAATGTGCTGGCAGACCAGCTTTGGGATATTAACTTAAGCGTCTGCCAACAAGCTGCCCTTACCCTGGGCAAACTTAAGCAGGATGAGGCGGTGCCGTTGTTATTCCGGGCTTTGGTGGCACAAACGCCACTGCCGCTGCAACTCGATTTGGTGCGGGCATTGAGTTGGATTGGCACTCGCCCAGCATTGGAGAGTTTGCAAAGTTGTCTGCAAGTGTACCCAGCGTCGCTGTCACTGCCTATTTATCAGGAAATTCTGTTAATGCTGGGCCGGTGGGAAACGGCGGAGTTGAAGGCGATCGCGGCCCAAATCTTGGCGAATACCTTGACATCTGGCTCTGCAATAATCCTAGAAAGTGCTTTACGGCGTACACTGGCCACGGCTTTGGGTGAACTTAAGCATCCGGCAACTCTAGAGCCGTTGATTCAGCTTTTAGCAGATGCCGATGCTGGAGTGCGGTTGCACGCGATCGCGGCTTTGAGAGCATTGAACCCAACGACTGTTTATACTTACCTGGAAGAGTTGCAATCCAGGCCGAATCTGCCAGAACATTTACGTGCCGGGATCGACATCGCCTTCAATGAGTGGAAAACAGAATTGTCACTCTAATGGGTTAGAGTTCGTGATACTATCCCTTTGCCAGATTTACCGAATCTTGCCAGTTTCATTACCTTTAGCCGTCCATGCAATTGCCAGCTTCTCAGCGTCGAACCAAAATTGTTGCAACGATCGGTCCTGCGACCAGTAGCCCGGAAGTCTTGCGCGCCTTGATTGAGGCCGGTGCTACTACGCTGCGGCTCAATTTTTCCCATGGCACTCATGATGATCATCAGCGGAGTATTCGGCTGATTCGGCAAACCTCGTTTGAGTTGAACCAACCTGTGGGCATTCTGCAAGATTTGCAAGGGCCAAAGATTCGGTTGGGGCGCTTTGCCGACGGCTCGATCGTCCTAAAGAAAGGCGATCGCTTCATCCTTACCAGTAACCTGATGACTGGCACCCAGGAGATGAGTTCCGTCACCTATGAACCTTTGGCCGATGAGGTGCCCGCAGGAGCCACGATTTTGCTGGATGATGGGCGGGTGGAAATGCGGGTTGAGGAGATCAAGCCTGTTGCCGGAGAACTCCACTGTGAAGTGGTCGTGGGTGGGGTACTTTCCAACAATAAAGGGGTCAATTTTCCTGGGGTATATTTGTCCATCAAAGCTTTAACCGACAAAGACCGGAAGGATCTTACCTTCGGGTTGGATCAGGGGGTGGATTGGGTCGCTCTTAGCTTTGTGCGAAATCCAAACGATGTGCTGGAAATTAAAGAATTGATTTCGGCGGCTGGGAAGCAGGTGCCAGTCATCGTCAAAATTGAGAAACACGAAGCGATCGAGGAAATGGAAGCCATCCTTTCCATTAGCGACGGGGTGATGGTGGCCCGAGGCGATTTGGGGGTAGAACTGCCAGCGGAAGATGTGCCAATTCTCCAGAAGCGCTTAATTCGCACAGCCAATCGTATGGGGATTCCAGTTATTACGGCGACTCAAATGCTGGACAGTATGGTGCATAGCCCCCGTCCGACCCGCGCAGAAGTGTCGGATGTGGCGAATGCGATTTTGGATGGGACTGATGCCGTTATGCTCTCGAATGAAACGGCTGTGGGCAAATACCCGATCGAGGCCGTGTCAACCATGGCCCAGATTGCCTGCCGCATTGAGCAGGAACCGTTGAAGCGAAATCTCGAGGCAACGGGGCGATCAATTCCCAATGCCATCAGTCAGGCTGTCGGAAATATTGCCGAGCAATTGGGAGCTGCGGCCATCATGACCCTGACCAAAACAGGAGCCACCGCCCGCAATGTGTCCAAATTCCGACCGCAAAAACCGATTCTGGCCGTGACTCCCCATGTCGATGTAGCGCGGCAATTGCAACTGGTATGGGGCGTGAAACCGTTGCTTGTGCTGGATTTGCCCTCCACTGGCCAAACCTTCCAGGCGGCTGTTAATGTTGCGCAGGAGAAAGACCTCTTGCAAGAAGGAGATTTGATTGTGATGACCGCTGGCACATTGCAAGGGGTGTCTGGCTCCACTGATTTGATCAAAGTGGAAGTGGTAACTGCCGTTCGGGGAAAGGGCATTGGGATTGGGCAAGGCTCGGTCAGCGGACGGGCACGGATCATTCAAAATAGTTTTGAAGCCTGCAATTTCAACCCAGGTGAAATTTTGGTGGCCTCCAGTACCAGTGTGGACATGGTAGAGGCCATTCGCAAGGCCGCTGGTATCATCACGGAGGACAGCAGTTTAACCAGTCATGCAGCAGTCATTGGCTTGCGTCTGGGAGTACCCGTGATTGTAGGTGTTCAAAATGCAACGGCAGCGATTCGGGATGGCGAAATTGTGACGCTGGATATGCAACGGGGAGTAGTGTATGCCGGAGCTACGGCTAGCCAAACCGATTCAGCCCTTTCACCCACCTGAGCTGCCGATCGCGCCCCATCTCTCGCTGAAATTATCTAGGATGAAATTATCTGATTTCATGTTGTTGCCAACTATTTGATTAATTTCATTGTGCTTCCATGTCTGACCTCGTACCTTTGAACTCGCCAGACTTCAACCAGGAGAATCGATCGCTAGAAGAAGCGATCCACAGTTTTGAAGAGATTCAGGCCGAGTTGAACTATCGGCAGGCGCAAACAGCACTCCACGATTTGGTGCAAGGATTAGACTTGACACCCCAAGAGCGCCGTGGGTTAGAGCCGGAGATCAAGGGTTTGCAATCAATGATGGACAAACTCGACCAGCAGATTGTTCACATTGCCGTATTTGGGATGGTCGGACGGGGCAAATCTTCTTTACTCAATGCCTTGCTGGGCGAACCCGTCTTTGAGACAGGGCCAATTCATGGTGTAACTCGATCGCAGCAAACGGCGAACTGGCGATTGACGCACGAATCCATTGCTGGTAGCGATCATTCCCTGACTCGTCTGGCGCTCCCAGGTATGGGTGGATCTTGCATCGAACTCATCGACACCCCCGGCATTGATGAAGTGCATGGGGAAGAACGGGAAGCATTAGCGCGGCAAGTTGCCCAGCAAGCCGATCTGATCCTGTTTCTGATTGCAGGAGACATGACGAAAGTTGAGTATCACGCCCTGTCGGAGTTGCGTCGGGCTAGTAAGCCGATCATTCTGGTGTTTAACAAGGTTGACCAGTATCCCGATGCCGATCGCCTCTCCATCTATCGCAAGATTCGAGATGAGCGGGTGAAAGAGTTGCTCTCTCCAGATGAAATTGTGATGACCGCCGCGTCCCCATTGGTGGCTAAAGCGGTGCGGCACTCAGACGGACGGGTAGCAGCCAAGCTCAGTGCTGGTACACCTCAAGTCGAAGCCTTAAAACTGAAAATCTTGGAAGTCCTCGATCGGGAGGGAAAATCCCTCGTTGCAATTAATTCCATGCTGTTTGCTGACGATATCAACGAGCGCCTGATCGAACGCAAGATGATGATTCGCGATCGTAGTGCCAACCGCATTATCTGGAACGCTGTGATAACCAAAGCCGTCGCGATCGCCCTCAATCCCATTACCGTGGTAGACGTGATTGGCAGCGCTGTAGTAGATGTGGCAATGATTCTCTCTCTGTCGCGCCTCTATGGCATTGCCATGACTCAACAAGGTGCCCTCAGCCTGCTGCAAAAAATTGCTTTGACTATGGGTGGCATTAGTTTGAGTGAAATGCTGGCAAACTTGGGTCTAAGTTCGTTGAAAAGTCTGCTGGGTTTGGCGGCTCCGGCAACAGGAGGTGCGTCCTTGGCGGCGTATGCCTCGGTGGCAATCACTCAAGCTGGAGTGGCGGGAGTTTCAACCTATGCGATCGGTCAAGTCAGCAAAGCCTACCTGGCCAACGGTGCATCCTGGGGACCCGATGGCCCGAAAGCTGTCGTGACTCGGATTTTGGCATCCCTGGATGAGCGATCGATTCTCAGCCGAATTAAGGAAGAACTGCGAGCAAAGTTGGAGATGCGCGATCGGGCAGCAAATCAGACTCGTTAGATTCGTTGAATAAATGGGAGCAAATGAGCCGATAAATCTGTCATCAGGAGGAAGCTGGGTCGTCATCCCAGCGCCATAACGCTCCGTTACATCAGTATTAACGTTTGCTCCTCCACTCACTATGAAAAAACTCAAAGCGATCGTGACCGCAGTCTTTAGTGCTGGGTGCGTGCTAGCGGCTGCACCAGTCAAGGCAGAGTTATCCCCAGAGGCAGTTGCCGACGGTGTCTATCGAGGAATTCAACATATTCATGGTTACAAAGCCACACCCCGACTAGTCTGGAACGTAACTTACGGGCAGCGAGGTGCTTGTGGTGCGGTGCGCGGTAGTCATTACTGTGGGCGCAACCATACTGTCTACATTGCCCAACAAGACATTCGGATGGCCTATCAACATGGAGATGCCGCCCTCGCCTATATCATTGCTCACGAATATGCTCACGCAATGCAAGCAATCCATGGGTTCATGCCCAAAAGTGTGCCTGCTGCCGAACTGCAAGCGGATTGTTTAGCTGGTGTGTACCTGAATGCAATTCCCAATTTGACGTTAGATCAGCGGGATATTCAGGAAATTACGACTTTTGCCTACCGCATTGGGGACTACGCTCAATGGAGTCGGCAGCATCATGGTACACCTGCGCAGCGTGTTAATGCTGTTACTTCTGGGTTACAGGCTGCTAAAGGGAAAGGTTTAGCGGTTTGTCGAGTCAACTAACTTTCAAGAAGGGAATTTTACAAGATGGTCAGGTAGGTATCTGTGGATTCAGAAGGAAGCACTTTGAGGGTTTGGTTGCGCAAGTCGGGTTCCAGACCCAAAGCTTCTAAAGGAATGACTCCAATTAGGGCATCTCGACCACCGGGTAGCTCCAGGCATTCAAAGGTGCCTTCTCGCCCCATGAGCGAAATTTTGGCATCCTGGAAAATGCGGGCTTTGCTGATCCCGGTTGCCGTTGCCACATCTACTTCTTTCAAGAGTTCTAAGCCTAATTGAGCGATCACCTCAGCCGGTAAACATAAGGTGGTTGCGCCTGTATCCACTAAAACATTCTTGATGGTTAAAGATCTCACTGCTTCCGGGGCAATAAATCCGCGCGTTGCGTTTGCTTCATCAACTCGATTCGTAATCGTCAATGTGGTTACTACTTTTCCCATAGGTTGGTCGGATGTTGCGTACATACTCAAACTCCGAGTCACTATACCTTAAGTATGGTAGGTCGAAGCCGCCATCGGGAAAGCTCGATCGCCTAGAATGATGACTTTAGTCAAACCGATATGTATCCTTGCCAACCACCACCGCCACTGCACCCTGGCGATTTACTTCGAGTGATTGCCCCTAGTGGCACCTTGCGTGAATTGGAGCGATTTCAAAAAGGCGTGGAGGTTTGGCGATCGCGGGGCTACCGCGTTGAGCTTGCTCCTGGGTTTGACGATCGCTGGGGCTATCTCGCAGGTACAGATCGGCACCGACGGCAGCAATTAGTAGATGCCTTGAAAGATCCAGACTGTCGGGGCATTTTGTGTGCGCGAGGGGGGTATGGCGCAGCGCGGCTATTAGAGGAATTTAGCTGGAAAGGGTTTGAACCCAAGTGGTTGGTTGGTTTTTCTGACATTACCAGTTTGTTACTCAGCTTAAGTCAGCAGGGGATTTCTGGCGTGCATGGCCCCTTGCTCACAACGATCGCCGTTGAGCCAGAATGGTCTCTTCAACGATTATTCGATTGGGTTGAAGGGCGATCGCTACCTGCCCTGACTGGCATTGGCTGGGGCCATGGCGTTGCTCAAGGGTTCCTCCTACCAATGAATTTGACGGTTGCCACCCACCTGCTGGGCACGCCGATGCAACCTGATTTTACAAATGTGATTTTGGCGATCGAAGATGTGGGAGAAGCTCCCTATCGCATTGACCGGATGCTGACCCAGTGGCGACTGGCGGGACATTTCGACCAGATTCAAGGGATTGCGATCGGTCGGTTTAGTCAGTGCGATCCCCCAACCGGAATTCCCAGCTTTACGATAGAAGACGTGCTGCACGATCGCTTGGCAGACTTAAACCTTCCTATCATTTCCCGGCTCCCTTTTGGTCACGACAGCCCTAACGCAGCTCTCCCGGTTGGGATTCCCGTTCAGCTTGATGGCGATCGGGGCATCCTCAACTTTAAGTAAAGAACCGACAAGAACAGCATTCCACAATGGCCTTGACTGACAGAACTCAAGCAATGGCCAAATGCTTCCCCTCTCCCCCTCTGCCCTCCTCTTCTCGATGACTTTTAACCTATTCTTGATTCAGCTTGTCTTGTTCACATGTGTCGTCATGTTAGTTCGAGGTCGGCAACTCTCACACGGCTGGTTGATAGTAGCGGGACTTGTCTTAACGTCTTTGATGCTGAGTTTTTTCACGGTTCCAGATTGGGCGGGTTTGATTAGCGGTGGTTTGTGGGTCGTTCTGATTTTGTTGCCAATCGTGGGATTTGCTCATGTGAATCGGTTGGTCTCTCAGGAACGGTATCAGCGAGCCTGGAAGTGGGCGAATCTCGTCAAGTGGCTCCACCCTGCTGATGGTTATGTGGAGTATCCTCACCTATTAAAAGGGTTGCATCTGGCCCAACAGGGGCACTTGGAAGAAGCCAAACAAGTCATCAGCCGATACCAGTCTGCCAACACGCCGACGGGGCGAAATGCGACCGTCATCCTTTATCGCATGAGCGCGGACTGGGAAGGGTTGCAACAGTGGGTAGAAGACTGTGTGCCGCAGCTCATGTTGCAAAAAGAACCCTGGTTGTGGCTCAACTATCTGCGATCGCTCGGTGAAGTGGGGGATTTGAACGCACTTTTACAGGGCATGGAGCAATTAGAACAGACCTTTGGCCGAAATACTAACCCTCAGTTGTTAAACACGGGCAGATTGTATGGGATGGCCTTTTGTGGTCAGGTTGATCAGGTGAAACGCCTTTTGCAGCAGGGTTTCATCACTTATTCTGAGCAAACGCGCCAGTTTTGGCTGGCAACGGCGGAACTGAGAGCCGGTCATGCGACAACGGCCCTTGCCCTGTTTGCAGATTTGCGTCGATTTGGCGATCGCCCGTTGCAAACTGCAATCGACTATCGGTTAACGGCTCCCCGCATCGATCCCTTCACGGTCTTGACTGAACCGGCACGACTTCTCCTGCTGCAATTCAGGCTGGCGATCGCGCAAGAATTTCGATACAACAGTTGGACGGCCCTCGTCGCCAAAAAAAGCTATGCCACCTACAGCTTGATTGGCCTCAACCTTGTGGTGTTCGGGTTCTCGACGGCAATGGGCGGAACAAACGACTTAGAGGTTCTCTATCGATTGGGGGCGTTACTCCCAGAAGCTGTCTTTGCAGGAGAGTGGTGGCGATTAATGACTGCGATTTTTCTGCACGCCGGATTGCTGCACTTAGCTGCAAATATGCTGGGCTTGTACGTTTTCGGTGCATTAGTCGAAGCAACGTTGGGCTATAAAAAATTTCTCTGCTGCTATTTCTTTTGTGGAATTGGTTCAATGTTGACCGTCGCCACGATCGCTATGCTGAATAGTCAAGCGCCATGGCAAATCACTGTTGGGGCATCCGGTGCCGTATTAGGCATGGTGGGAGCAGAAGCGGCGATTCAACTCAAAGGGTGGCGTTTAGAAAAAGCGAAGATTGCCCGCGATCGCCTGCGGTTAATTGTTTTGGTCGTCGTGTTTCAACTGCTTTCTGATTTAGCGACTCCCCAAGTGAGCTTAATCGGCCATCTCTCTGGGGTTAGCTTAGGATTTTTCGCCGGGTCAGTTTTGTTTCGGGTTGGGCAAAAATCACCTTAGGCACGAAAATTCAATCAACTGCACTGCCATCGTCCTATCGCTTTGCTTTTCTCGTATTAAAGTAAGTTTTATAAACTTCATGGGCGATCGGAACCGCAGACTCCGCGCCATATCCACCATTTTCAACGATGACCGCGATCGCAATCCGCGGGTTCGTTGCAGGGGCAAAGCCCGCAAACACAGAATTGCTCCGCTGCCCCAACACTTCGGCGGTTCCAGTTTTTCCAGCCGTCAGCGGAATGCTGCCATCGCTCAGGCGGCGGGCAGTACCTTCCTGGACAGCAGCCTTCAACCCATTTTTCAGGACGGCTAAAGCCTCAGCACTTAATCCAACTTTCTGCGGTCGCTTCGTCGGCGTTTCGCTAGCAAGCAGATGAGGCTTAACCCGGTAGCCACCATTCGCGATCGCCGCATAAACGACTGCCAACTCCAACGGTGTGGCCTGAACTAAGCCTTGGCCGATCGATGTACTCACCGTATCGCCACCATACCAAGGTTCTTTGAACAGCTTTTCTTTTTCTGCCGGTGTGGGGATCATCCCGTGGCTGCCTCCATCCAGTCCTAAATCTGTCGCCTTACCAATCCCCAGCCGTTGCCCCCAGCGCGAAATTTGGGTTGGCCCCACACTCAAACCAATCTGGTAGAAGAAAGTGTTACTGCTAAATGCCAGGGCATCTCGAAAGCCAATGACACCTTGAGGGGCACCATGTTCATGAAACAAATGCCCACCCAAATTAATTGCGGCATAGGTCATCAGCGTAGAATCTGGCGAAAACTGCCCGGATTGCATCCCGGCGGCGGCGGTAACAACTTTAAACGTGCTGCCCGGAGGATAACCCTGGAGCGCGCGATTCAGAAATGGGTCATCTTGAGCCTGTAACTGGCGCCACTCGGATTTTGAAATTCGTCGGGTAAATAAGTTGGGATCAAAAGTAGGGCTACTAGCAAGCGTTAAAACACCACCAGTTTTTACATCTAGAACAACAACAGCTCCGCGCCGTTGCCCTAAAGCTTTTTCAGCAGTTCTTTGCAGGTCTAAATCCAGCGTTACCCGGACGGACTCGCCTGAAATGGGTGACTTTAATCCCAAATTGTCAATCTCTTGTCCAGAAGCATCAACTTCAACAACTTGGCCACCCCAGACTCCTTGAAGCGCTTTGTTCGCCAATCGTTCGATCCCCATCTGCCCAACTAACATCCCCATGGGGTAATTGGGATTTGCCTTTAAATCTTCAGCCGTTGCCTCACTGATATACCCAAGAACGTGGGCACCCAATTTGCCGTTGGGATAGTAACGACTAGATTCTCCTCGAATCTCCATCCCCGGAAATTCATCACTTTTTTCGACTAGTTTGACGAAAGCCTGAAGTGATAGGTTGCGACTAATCCGTACTGGCATGGCCGAGCGGTAGCCAGCCTGTTTCAGTTTGTCGAGAATTTCATTGACTGGAACCTGCAAAATAGGCGTGAGGCGTTCGGCTGTTGCTGCCCATTGGGCTTGAGTTTGTTCACGCGGGCGGAGATAAACCGATCGCGACAGGCGGTTTGCCGCCAACAATTTTCCAGTGCGATCGATAATGTTCCCCCGATCAGCAGGAATGGGAATCAGGGCGATGCGATTTTTTTCTGCCCGGTCTCGGTGATACTGCCCCTGGAGAATTTGCAGTTGGGCTAAGCGGAAACCAAAGATACCGACAACTGCGGAGCCAAGAATCACCAGTGCGATCGCCCGATGCGATCGCTGAGTCAGCGTCACATTCACATGGCGACTTTTAGGAATAAATGAAAGTCCGTTAGCCATTGAACTCTGCCATCAAGGGTGAAAATTGCTGAAATGGAAGAGGAACACGATTGAGTTACAGCGGGTTTCAAACGAATGCGCCCCTTCCGAATTAGAACCTTCGTCAGGTAAGTGTCTGGGCGCACACACGAATGAAAAACGCTGTAAGTGCGCAAATCATCAAGTGATGTCGAAAGAGTAGCCTAATGCGGCTGCAACAATTTGCACCTGATTTTATGGAAGATCAGCATAAAATTGAACTCTTCAAGCGCTGTCGTCCACTCAGTATTTAACGTTTGTTTAGAAAGTTCTGTAAGAATTATGGCGGCCTCAAGAAGGAGTTGCAAGAGGTTGGCAGTTTCTTAAAAGATGTGCTGTGATAGGTCAAGGTGCATTTACAGTAAAACTTTAGAAAGTTTTAATTATCTTCACGACGATGTTAATTTGAGAACCTGAAGTAGGCCAGATTAACTCGACTTTAACAGAGGTCGGCTTAAACTTAAATCGTGTTAAATCGTGAACGACTCTGTTTGCTTAATTGAGGGTTAGGGCACCCTAAGGATGATCAGCTAAATAAAGTGGGATAGCTGTCCCAACTGTCTGAGATAGGCAAGGTGCCTATCCCACAGAGTTTGCCACTTGATTTAATTCGCATTCCTAAACTGACGGACTTCTTTGCAGAAGATCCAGTCGCGATTCTCCACGGTGTGGATCGTCGTTTTTTCAGAGCAAATAATCATTAACAGGAAAGAGCTTGAGATCAATGAAACTCATGAATTCCGAACTCAAAATTATTCAACCATCAGGAATCCTGAATAGTTCGTTGGCAAATCAGCTATGTCAGGATGTTGATGAAACCGTTAAAAGCGGAACGAAGATTGTTTTAATTGACTTGCAAAATATTTCATTCGTTGATAGCTCTGGCTTAGGTGGGCTGGTGAATGCCTTTAAAGCGCTGCGATCGGCAGGTGGCAGAATGGTGTTATGTTCAGTCTGCGAACAAGCCCGGATGCTATTAGAAATTACTGGGATGGACCAAATTTTTGAGATTTTTTCTGATCAATCTGAATTCAATCAAACGCTGGTTGAATCAGCCTAGAACCGTTGATTAAGTAACCGTGGGGTGGGTGTCTCACTTGCTTAGACGGGCAAGATGTCATTCCGCAAAAATTACAGTTTATTGAATACCTCCTACCTTCCTTCTGCCTTGGGTAGAGCCTCAGGCTGCTACGGGTTGACATAATTGTTCCTGAAGTGCCAGTTCTTGAGCTTCAGCCTCTCGAATGGCCTGTACCATAACCGCTCTCACATCCCGGTTTTGCTCGTATTGGTGCAACCAGCGTTGAGCTTCGTTCCCCTCTCGCAAGATTTTTTTGATGGGCGGCAAAAAGCAGCTAAACCCTTGTTGTTTCGCGGTATGCCATACGTCCTGGTAGAGTTGCTCAAGCCAATCTCGAGCCAAAATGGAGCGCCCGTCTTGCCAGTGTCGCAGAGGGGCATCTAGGCTAGATTTGGCGACGGCAAGTTCATTTTCATCGGTGAGATGAATGAGGTCTTGCGATCGGGTTGTGGCAGGTAGTTCACTCAGGCTCAGGGGATCAAGTCGAGGATCTTCGATTACCTGTAGTAATCGAGCCTCCAGCAGGGCCGTAATCGCGAGGAGAGCGATTGGGTCAATAACCAGATCACAAATGCGGAGTTCCAGGCGATTCAGGTTGTAAGGGCGGCGATCGCCATTGGGCCGCACCGAACTCCACAGGTGCCGCACATTCTGCATCGTGCCCAGGACTAATTGCTGTTCCGTCCAGTGAATAAAGTCTGCATGACTTTCGAACAAAGGCACGTGGGTAGGCGTCTTAGGAAACATTTGCCAGCGTGTGGAATGGTAACCAGTAATCTCGCCATCCAGGAAAGGAGACGCAGCACTCAGTGCTAGATACAAAGGCGCTTCCAGGCGAATTAAGCGGCAAGCCCGTAGCAGCACCTCTGGGTCATAAATTCCCACATTTATGTGGATACTTGCCGTCACAACTTTCGTGCCATAGGTTTGCTCAATGTAGTCGTGGTAGGGGTTGCCAGGATCGGAGCGATGAAAGGATTGGGAACCGCCTAAAGATAAAGTGCTGCCAGGAACCAGGGTATAGTTGCCGAGTTGCTGAAGGTACTGGCGTAAACGAAACCGAGGCCGCACCAGATCACACAGTAGCCGCTCATAACGATGGCAAGGTGGGGTCGTGTACTCCACATTGCGGCTATCGGGTTCACGCACAAATCCAGCTAATGCCGCTACAATCTTGTCGGATAAGCCAACGATGTTTCCTTCAGGGGTGCTGGTGTAAATCTCGACTTCAAATCCTTTAGATAGCAAAACCAGTCCTCCTGCAAGCGGCGATCATCTTCTACCCAATCTTAAGGAAAAGCCAAACGCTTTGGATGTTGCTGGCAAGATTGCTCGAATAAATCTTTGACGGTGAGTATCTTCAACCGCTTGACATGGCTTCTATAGATTTTCTTTACATATGCAATAACGACCTTGGGCTAGCTTTGTTTGTATAGTCTCTGCTGGGTTGATGTTTCCGGCAAAGCTGCCTCAATGGATGTATTGAGAACTTAAAAGGCGCGGCATGAGGTCGTTTAAGCGGATGCGGCAGAACCTGGCTGCAATTTTTTTAACATGATGTTGTCGTAGAACGGTGATCAGCCTATGACTATTTTGTTGGCAGGGGATATTGGCGGCACGAAGACGATCTTGCGCTTGGTGCGGGCTGAGTTGGGGCCGATGGATGGAGTGCCAAACCTGCTCGATCTGTATGAATTGACTTACTCAAGTCGCGAATTTCCCGATCTGGTGCCAATGGTGCGATCGTTTATGGATTCGGCGCAATCTGAGTTGGGTTCAATATTTGAACCTGCTGGAGCATGTTTTGGGATTGCAGGACCGGTTCTGAATAATGTCTCTAAGCTGACAAACCTGGGATGGTTACTAGAAGCCGATGCGATGGAAAAGCAACTCAAGATCCCCCGCATTAGCTTAATTAATGACTTTGCGGCGGTTGGACATGGGGTGATGGGTTTGAAGTCAGAGGATATTTTCGTGTTGCGGGAGGGGGTGCGCGATCCCCAGGGGACGATCGCCTTGATTGGCGCCGGAACCGGATTAGGGCAGGGCTACATTGTGCCCCAGGGCCACGGCAAATATCGAGTATTTGCCACAGAAGGCGGCCATACAGACTTCGCCGCTCGGACTGAACTGGAGTACCAGCTCCTCCGGTTTCTGCGGGATCACTACCATTTGGAACGGATTTCAACGGAACGAGTGGTTTCCGGTACTGGAATTCACTCAATTTATTCTTTTATGCGGACACGCGGCATTTGTGAGGAATCTCCAGAGCTGAAAGCGGCCTACCAAACCTGGCAACAAGAAGCTGGTAAGGAAGAAAAAACCGTCGATCTAGCAGCCTTAATATCGCAACACGCCGTGAATGAGACAGATTACCTGTGTCTTGAAACCATGCGTTTGTTCATCCGGGCGTACGGGGCCGAAGCAGGAAACCTGGCGTTGAAGTTGTTGCCCTATGGGGGGCTGTATATTGCCGGAGGGGTTGCGGCGAAAAATATTTCACTCATGCAGCGAGGAGACTTTTTGGAGGCGTTTAGTGCTAAAGGGCGAGTGAGTTCCGCGATCGCCGATATTCCCATCTACATTGTGCAAAACTCCAAAGTGGGGTTGATTGGTGCGGCGTTATGTGCAGCACAAATGCTGTGAATGTGATGTGGGAAATTGTTGAAACACGCAAGACCTCCCACAATGAAGACAACGATTGACAAGAGTTTAATCCCTATTCCAGTTACAGAGGTCGGTTTGGCGAAAAATATGTAAATTCAACGATGATTCTGTTGAGACAATGCAGTGAGCAGGTAGCGTAATTATGGTCGCAAGTGTAAGCAAAGATATGGATACGCAAGCACTCTGGAAGCGTTACGAGGACTGGCTCTACTACCACGACGGGTTGGGGCTGTATGTGGATATTAGTCGGATTCGCTTTGATGAATCCTTTGTGGCAAAGCTCCAACCAAAATTTGAAAAAGCATTTCAAGACATGGCGGCGCTGGAAGGAGGCGCGATCGCCAACCCCGACGAAAATCGCATGGTGGGGCATTACTGGCTCCGTAACCCCGGCCTCGCTCCGGGAGAGTTGCAAGGAGAAATTACGGCAACATTGGAGCAAATTGAAACCTTCGCGAAGCAAGTGCATTCTGGCGAAGTTGCGCCTCCCAGCGCTCCCAAATTTACCGATATTCTGTCGGTTGGAATTGGCGGTTCAGCTCTGGGACCGCAATTTGTCGCAGAGGCATTAGCGCCTGTAGATGCTCCTTTGGCCATTCACTTTGTAGACAATACTGACCCTGCCGGGATCGATCGCGTCCTGGCCAAAATGGGCGATCGCCTCAACCGTACCCTCGTCATCGTCACCAGCAAATCCGGTGGCACGCCCGAAACTCGCAACGGCATGTTAGAAGTCAAACATGCTTATGAGCAGCAAGGCTTAGACTTCACCCGATACGCCGTTGCCATCACCATGCCCGGTAGCAAAATGAGTGAATTGAGCCGTCAGGAAGGGTGGCTGGCAGAGTTCCCTATGTTCGATTGGGTCGGCGGTCGCACCTCCGAACTCTCTGCCGTTGGATTGGTGGCCGCCGCGCTGCAAAATATTAACGTGCGCGAAATGCTGGATGGCGCGAAAGAAATGGATGATGCTACCCGCATCCCCAACCTGAAGACCAATCCTGCTGCCCTACTCGCCGTCGCCTGGTACTACACAGGGAATGGCAAAGGCGAAAAAGATATGGTCATCCTGCCCTACAAAGATAGTTTGCTGCTATTCAGTCGCTACCTCCAGCAGTTGGTGATGGAATCGTTGGGGAAAGAACTGGATCTGGATGGCAAGCTGGCAAATCAAGGGATTGCAGTCTACGGCAATAAAGGCTCAACGGATCAACATGCCTACGTCCAGCAGTTGCGGGAAGGTGTGCCGAATTTCTTTGCCACATTTATCGAAGTGTTGAAGGATCGGGACGGTGGCTCGATCGAGGTTGAAGCAGGTGCAACTTCGGGAGATTTTCTCTCTGGCTTTTTGCAAGGCACCCGGCAAGCACTTTACGACAACCACCGCGATTCGATTACTATTACCGTTCCGGCTGTTACTCCGCGGATTGTCGGCGCGCTGATTGCCCTGTACGAGCGGGCAGTCGGGCTGTATGCCTCCTTGGTGAACATCAATGCTTACCACCAGCCGGGGGTAGAGGCAGGCAAGAAAGCCGCAGCCTCGGTGCTGGATCTGCAACAACGAGTCATAACAGCGCTCAAGAGTGCAGGCCAACCCCTGACGTTGGTGGAATTGGCAGCAAAAGCAAATGCACTGGGGCAAATCGAGACAATTTACATGATCTTGCGCCATTTGGAGGCGAACGATCGCGGCGTGACTTTTCAGGGCGATCGGGCAAAACCGTCCAGCCTGCGCGTGGCGATGTTCTAACCGATTATCATCACGGTAAGCCAGAGGGAACTGCCTCATGCCGAGAAAGTTCCCTATTTCTCTAGTCAGGTTGCGCTGTTGAACTATTCAGGACACATTTTTCATGACCATTCATACTGTCTCCACCACTCCCTTCACTGACCAAAAGCCGGGCACCTCTGGGTTACGGAAATCTGTTCCCATCTTCAAAACTCCCCATTACTTAGAAAATTTTGTCCAGTCGATTTTTGACTCGATCGGGGATGTCAACGGCAAAACCCTGGTGCTGGGGGGGGATGGTCGCTATTACAACCGGGAAGCGATCCAGATCATCCTCAAAATGGCCGCGGCAAATGGTTTTGGGCGAGTGAAAGTGGGTCGAGCGGGAATTTTATCGACCCCTGCTACCTCCTGTATCATTCGCAAATACGGCACCCACGGTGGTATTATCCTCTCTGCCAGTCATAACCCTGGTGGTCCCAATGCCGATTTTGGGGTGAAATTCAACACAGAAAACGGGGGGCCAGCGCCTGAAAAGGTGACTGAAGCGATCTTTGCCCGGAGTAAGGTGATTGACTCCTACAAAATTGTGGAGTCGCCCGATGTCGATATCGACAGCACGGGTGAGTTTATGTTTAATGGCATGGTGGTTGAAGTCATTGATTCCGTTGCCGACTATCAAGCATTGATGGAGTCTCTGTTTGACTTCGATCGCCTGCACCAACTCCTGACCAGCGACTTTCGAATGTGTATGGATTCGCTTCATGCTGTCACTGGCCCCTATGCCCACGCTATTTTCGAACAACGGTTGAGTGCCCCTGCGGGAACTGTTTTGAATGGGGTTCCTCTGGAAGATTTCGGTGGCGGCCATCCCGACCCCAACCTCACCTACGCCCATGATCTGGTCGAAAAACTGTTTGGCGACAATGCACCCGATTTTGGTGCAGCCTCTGACGGAGACGGCGATCGCAACATGATTCTGGGTCGCCACTTCTTCGTCACCCCCAGCGATAGTCTGGCAGTTCTCGCGGCCAACGCCAAACTCGTCCCTGGATACAAAGATGGTATCGCGGGAGTTGCCCGCTCCATGCCCACCAGCCAAGCCAGCGATCGAGTTGCCAAAAAGCTTGGCATCGACTGCTACGAAACCCCCACTGGCTGGAAGTTCTTCGGCAACTTGATGGATTCTGGCAAAGTCACCCTCTGCGGCGAGGAAAGTTTTGGCACAGGCTCCAACCACATCCGTGAAAAAGATGGCCTCTGGGCCGTCTTGTTCTGGCTCAACATCCTGGCTGTCCGTCAACAATCGGTGGAAGATATTGTGCGGGAACACTGGCACACCTACGGACGCAACTACTACTCTCGCCACGACTACGAAGGCGTAGACAGCGATCGCGCTCACTCCCTCATGGAGAAACTCCGCGCCACGGTTCCCACCCTCAAGGGCAAACAATACGGCAGTTACGAAGTGGAATACGGTGACGACTTTGCCTATACCGATCCCGTCGATGGTAGCGTCAGCCAGAACCAGGGTGTGCGTCTTGGCTTCACGGATGGTTCCCGCGTTGTCTTCCGGCTTTCCGGCACTGGCACTCAGGGCGCAACTCTGCGTGTTTACTTTGAAAGTTATGAACCCGATGCGGCCAAACAAAATCAAGATACGCAACAAGCCCTCGGCGGCCTCATTGCGATCGCCGAAGAAGTTGCCCAAATTCGCGCCACAACCGGCATGGCTCAACCCACCGTCATCACCTAGCACTCTAACGTCTCGCCCTTGTCGCCCCTCGTCCCCTTTGTCTCCCTTTCCTGATTGCACTCCCCCTCGTCCTTAGTCCCCTCCGAAGGAGCATCTTCATGACAGTCAAAATTGCGATTAATGGATTTGGTCGAATTGGTCGACTGTTTGCACGGGTTGCGATGGATCATCCCGAAATCGAACTCGTTGGCGTGAATGACCTCGTACCCTCCGATAATTTGGCCTACCTATTCAAGCACGACTCTACCCACGGCATGTTCAAAGGAACCGTCGAAGCCAAGGAAGGGAGCATCGTCATTAATGGCAACACCATCCCCTGCTACGCCGAGCGTGAACCGGGCAAACTCCCCTGGAGCAGCACCGGAGTGGATTATGTGGTCGAATCTACGGGCTTCTTCACTGACTATGCCGGGGCCGAAAATCATCTCAAAGCGGGAGCCAAGCGCGTCATCCTCTCTGCTCCCACCAAAGATCCAGAGAAAGTACGGACACTGGTGATGGGGGTGAACCAGCATGAGTATGAGCCTTCTACGGATTTGATCGTGTCGAATGCAAGTTGTACGACTAACTGTTTGGCCCCGATCGCCAAAGTTATCGACCAAAACTTTGTGCTGACTGAAGGCTTGATGACCACAGTTCACTCCATGACGGCCACCCAACCCACCGTAGATGGCCCCAGTCGCAAAGATTGGCGCGGTGGTCGTGGAGCTTCCCAGAACATCATTCCCTCTTCCACCGGAGCTGCTAAAGCGGTTGGGCTTGTGTTGCCCCAACTCAAAGGGAAATTGACCGGGATGGCATTCCGGGTTGGCACCCCTAACGTTTCCGTGGTTGACCTCACCTTCAAAACTGAGAAGTCCGTCAGCTACAAAGACATCTGCACCGCCATGAAAGCTGCTGCTGAGGGCGACATGAAGGGCATTTTGGGCTATACCGAAGAAGAACTTGTGTCTACCGATTTCATTACTGATCCCCGTTCCAGCATTTTCGATGCTAACGCTGGGATTGAGCTGAACTCAAACTTCTTTAAGGTGGTTTCCTGGTACGACAACGAATGGGGCTACTCCTGCCGTGTTGCGGATTTAGCAGTTCACATGGCGAAAGCAGACAAAATTTTGTAGAGACAACCTCATGCGTCCATGTCAGGACGTTTTGTAGAACGTCCTGACGATAACGACAACGATGTTCTTCCCCCCACCCGTTTCCGTCCCGTTTCTCCCTCCATCAACCAAAGGATTTATCTATGGCAAAAACATTACTTGAGCAACTGCGGGAAATGACCGTGGTGGTTGCTGATACCGGCGACTTGCAGGCGATCGAGAAATTTACGCCCCGCGACGCGACTACCAACCCTTCTTTGATCACCGCTGCGGCTCAAATGCCGGAATATCAGAGCATTGTGGATGAGACGTTGTTGCAGGCAAAGCAGGATGCGGGTTCGGGCGCAACGGACACAGATGTGTTGACGCTGGCATTTGATCGCCTTGCGGTTTCCTTTGGTAAAAAAATTCTGGAAATTGTGCCCAAGCGTGTTTCCACTGAAGTGGATGCGCGTTTGTCCTATGACACGGATGCCACGATCGCCAAAGCCCGCTACTTAATTGCTGAATACGAAAAAGCGGGGATTGCGCGCGATCGAGTGCTGATCAAAATCGCCTCCACTTGGGAAGGAATCAAAGCAGGTGAAGTGTTGGAGAAAGAAGGCATTCATTGTAACCTCACCCTGCTGTTTGGCCTGCATCAAGCGATCGCCTGTGCCGAAGCCGGAATTACCCTGATTTCTCCCTTTGTAGGCCGGATTCTGGATTGGTATGTCAAAGAAACGGGGCAACAGTACGAAGGGGCGGCTGATCCGGGTGTCCAATCCGTAACCAGCATTTACAACTACTACAAAAAATTTGGCTATACCACGGAAGTCATGGGCGCTAGCTTCCGCAACATTGGCGAAATCATTGAACTGGCTGGCTGCGATTTGTTGACGATTTCCCCCAAACTATTGGCAGAGTTGCATGCCACCGAAGGCGATTTGCCCCGCAAACTCGATCCGGCAAAAGCTACCACAATGGCCATCGAGAAAATCACGATCGACAAAGCTACCTTCGACTCCATGCACGCCGCCGACAAGATGGCCTCCGAAAAACTCACCGAAGGTATTCAAGGTTTCACCAAAGCGCTGGAAACCCTGGAGCAGTTGCTCTCCGCTCGTCTGGCTCGGTTGGAAGCGGGAGAAACCGTTAACCATGCCGCTGATGACATCTTCCACGCCTACGACATGGATGGCGATGGGTTCATTACTCGCGAAGAGTGGATGGGCACGGATGCGGTGTTTGACGCACTGGACAAAGACCACGACGGCAAGATCTCGCCAGAGGAAATGAGTGCTGGCTTGGGAGCCGTGCTGGAGTTGGCGAAGGTGTAGCCTTCTAAAAAATATCGGCGGGGTCAGCTTGCTGAACTTTGCGGACGGCAAGCGCCCCCGAAATCACACACATCACGATCGTCAAAAATAGCACCAGGATGGCCCGTTCAGGAGTCATCGCGATCGGCAAAGCGGTGGCATTCCTGGTCAATGTGTACAACCCCATGGCCAGCAAAAAACCTGGAATGTAACCCAACACTGCCAGAATCAGTGACTCTTGAAACACTACACTCAGGAGATAGGTGTTTTTGTAGCCCATGGCTTTCAGCGTAGCGTATTCCGGCAGGTGGTCAGTGATGTCAGTATAAAGAATTTGGTACACGATAATGGTGCCCACCAGAAAACCAATCGCCGTTCCCAGGGTAAAAATGAACCCGATCGCTGTACTGCTGCGCCAATAATCCTTTTCAAACTCCATAAACTCCGCTTTGGAGAAGACTCGGACATCGTTCGTCGTGTCCTGTAGCTGTGCCCTCATGACAGTCAGAGTTTGGGCTAAGTCAGTGCCAGGTTTAAGCTTGATGGCACCAATGTCAATTAAGCCTTTGCTCCGGCGATCGAAAATTCGCAAAAAATTCAAATCGCTAGTGATGGTGTTACCATCGGCGGCAAAAGAAGCCCCCAGGTCAAATAATCCCCCAACGGTGACGCGTCGTCCTGCCACTTCCGTCTGGACAGGGTTCCCAGTAGCAAACATTTCCGCGATCGGGCCAAATTCTTCCCGTGAGAGGCGATCGAACAACACCACATCGGGCAATTGAATCGGAGCCACATCCGGCACCAACACCTGGCTAAAAACTTTGTCTGCTGGATCAAACCCCATCACCAAAATGCCGCGAGTCTGCTGATTCTTGGGGTTTTTCCACAGAGCAAAATCCATGTAGATGGGGCTGATCGACTCTACTCCTGGAAAGCCAAGCGCCTGATACAGACGACGTTGAGAAAAACTGCGCATCGCAATCAGGGACGTAGACTGAGGGCTGATCAAAAAAATGTCCCCCTCCAGGTTTTTGTGCAAGCTTACCGCACTATCAAACAGGGCATCCTGAAAACCCAACTGAATAAACATCAAAATCACGGCAAAGCCAATCCCCGCCAGGGCAATCAAGAGGCGAATACGTTCCCGTTGCAGTTGTAACCAGGCTAAAGGGATAGCAAACATCAGGGTTCAATTTTCACCTTCACCTGCAAGTTTGTCAGACCAGACACGAGCCGACTATCATCCAGCCGAATTTTGACTTCTACAACTCGCACGTCTGTATCCGCAGCCGGATCGGTGTTGAGTACATCATTTTTGCGAATCAGCATGCCCACCTCTTCAACCGTGCCAGTCAGTTCGCCAGGAAAGGCGCTGCTACTGATGGTGGCTCTTTGGCCACGGCGAACTCTTTGAATGTCCGTTTCGTAGACTTCGGCAACCACAAACATTTGGTCGGTGTTGCCAATCTCAGCAATCCCATCGTTGCTCACTTGTTCGCCTTCTCGGGAATGGATTTTAATCACCTGCCCGTTGATCGGCGATCGCACAATGGAAGCATCCAGATCGGCTTTCGCTCGCTGCATATTGGCCATCGCCACATCTACACTGGCCTGTGCTTGTTGAATATCCGTTGGGCGCACCTCGGCTACACTCGCCAAAGTATTCCTTGCTTGATCCAGTTGGCGCTTGGCCTCTTCCATCTGCCGCACCGCTGTGGTGTAGCTGAGTTGGCGGTTGCGGGCTTCCTGCTCTGAAACAGCACCATCTTTGAACAGTTTCAGGTAACGATCGGCTTCCCACTTGGCAGTTTGCGCTTCCGACTCTAGCCGCGCCACGTTGGCAGCCCGCGCTTCCACCGCTGAACGCTGAGCCTCGATATCTCCCTGTTTTGCCCCTGCTTGCACCTGCGCCAACCGAGTTTGCGCTTCTTTGACCTCAGCCTCGGCTTGCAGTCCAGCCGCAAGCAGCCGATCGTAGGTATCCAGCACTGCGATCGGCTGTCCTGCTTTCACTGTGGCTCGTTCCTTCACAAGCAACCGGGCAATTCGTGGCGAGCCAAAGATGGGAGCAGCATTGCCACCCGCAGAGGAGGCCGCGACCTTAATGACCTCACCTTCTGGCTCCAGTCGGCCTAGCGCTGTAATCGCATTGGAAGCTGCATTGGCATCTGGAGACGGGGAAGGAGTGGCTGTCGGGTTGTTGGAGGCAGGGCGGAGTGCCAAAAAAATGCCCAACCCAGAAAAGCCCAACGCAGCCGCAATTAGGACAGCAATCCACCGACCAGACTTAAATATCTGCTTTTCACCCAGGGCTTTTTGCACAACGTTAATCTTTTTAGGCTTTGACTACCGATTGTACACAGTTCTGCAAGCTTTGGGACAGTCACTTAGTTGTGGGCCATACGAGTTGTTCTGAAAGTAACATTAGAGCCTTCCTGGGTCTGCTCTAGCACCAGCAAAGGGGTTGGTTTTGCTTTTTGATCCCAGTGCATGTTGGCAATTCGTCCTTGAATCGTTGGTTGCCAGGTGTCATTATCTCCAGTTGGGCTGAGATAGGTTTCGATGCAGTCAATAATTTGGTTGATGGTGACTGAGGTGGGTTGGGTCGGTAATTTAAAGATCTTAATTTGAATGCGGAACAAAACTCGCTTTGTGCCTTTAGGCAGGTCACCGGGTTCATATTCCACATCGAACACTTCTTCAATGTGGCGGCCAGTGCTGGCAATGCCAATTTCACCTTGATTGCCTTGTCCAGGGCGGAGAGCGACGCTGATTTTTTCTTTAACCTTGATTTTAATTTGATTCAAAATTGCGAAGTGGAATAATTCTTCTTCCATCCGCATTCTCAAGTAATCGAGGTTGAATTCGCGCGAGTGGATCAGGTCGGGGTTGCGTTCCATTTTGCCGATCGTCTCGGCGGCGTATTTCAGTTTTTTTTGCAGTTCCCGATTCTTAAAGGTTTCGAACTTAAGTTGTTTGGCAGCTTTCGCAAAAGTGATTTTTGAATAGGCTCCAAGGGCTATTAGCAGCAGCAGCAATCCACCAGAGGCATACATCCAAGTGGGCGAGTTGTTGCAACTGGGATTGGGGGCAGCCGCAACAGTGGAGTTTGTTTTGGGTTTTGCCTGGTTGCCAGCCTGAGCCAGAAGCGGCGACATAGGAATGAGAGGAGCTGACATGTTGTTTTTTAGCAGGTTGAAGTTAAGTGTATGGTTCCCAAATCAAATCAGCAGTCATCTATGCACCCCGCGAAACTTCATCACAATTTTATGGTTGAAGTTTAAGGTTGTAACCAGCGCACGCGATCGTGCCGATCATCGACGTAACACAGGTATGGGTATCGAGCATGATACCCCAAACCACCCGACCACCAGGGATGCAAGAACCAGTAGAGTTGCCGTGCAGTGAGATGATCGCAGTAAAAGGTAATGGCGTTACCGAGGGCGTGATAATGGCTGGGAAATAGGCTGGCGACTGGATCAGCTTGGAGGGGGCAATACCAGCGAATGATGGATAGAGGTCGCCCGACTCGATCGCGAATTTGCTGCACTCGCTCTGCCATGTGGCTAATTGTGTCGATCGCCGTTTGATTGGGGGGGAAATACAACCCGCCGCTGGTGGCTTCAGCCCAGGTAAAACTGCCATAGGGGTGGATGGGCGCATGGAGTTGAATGGTTTCCGGTGTCCAGTGCGCAGGTGGATCGGGGAGTGGGAAGGGAATCGGTTGGGGGATGGCATCAACACCTTCTCGGCGGGCTGTTTCCGATCGTCGCAGTTCATCTACAAGAGTTTGAATCGTTTCCGGTTGGGTTTGGGTGCCGTACCACACTTGCCCCAGATATAAAATCGATTCGCGCTGGTGCCGCGAACTGGCGTAGATGGCAGGAATTTGGCGAATGAAATCCATCAGGGCGCGATCAACTTGCTGAACCGCTTGATCAATTTCAGCCTGGTTCAACACCGCTCCACTAAACACCGTCGGATCAACGCCCAGCGTAACTAAGGCATCAGGACGGTTGTCCAGTTGCTGCCAGTAGCGAAATCCTTCAACCAGCGCATTTCGATGTTGTCCATTGCCCTGAAACAGGCGTGGTAGTCGTTGCACAAAGGCGATGAGGGCAGTGTCGAGAACGTGATCAAAGGGAAAGGATTGCTGTTGGAGGTGAAAGATCGTGGCTTCTCGAGAGTCGAACTGGTGCCAAAGGCGAACCAGTTGCAGGAGCGCTTCTCGCTGATGAGGATAAGCGGCGTAATCGGAAAGGATCTGTCGCAGGAAAAACCGCAAAGCACTATTGAGGGGGAGGGCTAGTTCTTGCGCGAGGTAGGCGATCGCGGTGTCGCGGTGATCGAATCCTTGCCACAACCTCACTAGTTCAATCAGGGCTACTTGCTGACTGTGCAACTCCAGGTATTGATTGGCTAGTTTCCGGGTGTGCGATCGCAGTGCATCATCCAGGAATGACTGCGATTGAGGTTTGCCAATTTCTTGCCAGTCGGCAGTTTCTGCACGATTGTAAGCGGGCTGAAGTTCCCCGTAGTCGCAACTTTCTAATTGAGCTGCATCGTGATCTCTCACTCCTGGGGTAAACCCGTTCGCCACCTGTTGCAAAAACCGGTCGCTGTAACACCCTTGTTCACTGTACCAGAAATCGGCAGCGCTCCACCCTTCTGTCATGAGCGATCGAGTCAAGCGCCGGATTGTGTTTGCGGCATACTCCACCTGCCCTGGAAACGAGTTAACTGCCTCCAAAGACACTTGATTGGCGGGAGTAATTCCCAAACCAATCTCAGCCTCCGGCAACAGCGGTTGCAGATGCACCTCATACAAACTGGCCAGCAACGGTTTATGAATGCCCGTGCGGAACGCAGCTTGTTGAAACAGATGATCGCGTTGGGCGGGGGAGAGGGCTTTCATGGAGTAGCAGGGGCGGGAGGAGGAGCGAAAAGCTTCGAGTCAGTTGAGTTGGGTGTAAATAGAACATGACCATCGATCGGGTGGGCGATGTTAAGGATCATGGATTAAATAAAGTGGCATAGCCGTCTCGGCTGTGAGTGACAGACAGGATGCCTATTCCACAAAATTTGCTAATTTATTTAATTCTCATTCCTAAGGAGAAATTAGCCAGATATGAGGAAGTCAGCTTAGATCATAAGCCGCTGAGATAGACATTACCTTGCTCATCTCGAACGGTGATGCGAGCCGTTTTCACCGTACCCTTGGCATCTGTCACTTTGCAGTCAAAGGTTTCACCCGGTTTGGCAGTACGAGCTTTGGTGCCACAATCAACAGTGACTTTACCACCACCCTGATTTGCCACACTTTGCTGAATAAAGGTATCCAACTTCGAGAGCAGGAGTAAGCCGCGAGTGCCCCAACGAAATTTTCCGGCCTCTCCGGTTGGTTGCACAACGACGACAAAAGCACCCGCTTCGGATTGCACTTCGCAATCATAACTTTTACCAGCCTGTTCGTCGATCGCCGCTGGGCAGTTTACCGATTGCACCGTCAGGTTTGCTGTTTTAGTAACTAACTCCGTAATTTGAGCTTCGATTTTGGTGACATTTTCAGGTTTGCCAGTGGGAGAGGCCGGCGGGGAATCAGTGGGACTGGGGGTAACAGTTGGCGAGACCGCGATCGTGGGGCTGGGAGTTGGAGATAATTCTGGGCTGGGTGAGGGCGCAGGCGTAATGGCAGTTTCTGAGGCTGGGTTACAGCCCACCAGGAGCATGGCTACGGTGGCGATCGTCCAGCCCAGGTAAATTCTTTTGAATGAAACTGGTGGGCAACCAATTTCTCGTATGTACTGTCTACTCATACCAACCATTTCCTCACCAATCCAAATAATGCTGTCGAAGCATCCTACCATCGCCTATCCATTTTGCCAGGAGGACTTTGGATTGTGGGTGGGGTATTTATGGAAGCAAGGAAACATGGGCAAAGACGATCTTCCAACCTTCGGGTAGTTTTCGCCAAACCTGGCTTTGGCGGCCGCGTCGGAGAGTTCCCTGGGTCATACGCTCAAATTCCAAGGTGACAGAAGCAGTGTCCTGGTCAAACGTAACGACTTTCAGGTTGGAGATTTGGCGAGACAGATCTTGGGTCGGTCGATCGCGCCGAAACTGCCGAATTTCCTCAATGCCATATAGGTTTTCAGTGGCTCCAAATCGAATCACTTCTGGTGATTCCCAAAACAGCTCATCCAGTACAGTCAAATCATTTTCAATTAACGCCGTTTCATATTTCAAATAAAGCTGGGTCAGTTCTGCAACCAGGGCGGGATCGTTAATGACGGTCATGATGTACTTATGGGTTTTATTGTAAAAAAATAGCATCCGGGTCTGTTTCAAAAATGTAGTGGTAGTCAAATACCAGGGCTTGTGGGTGACGAATAATCGAAAAGCCAAAATGGGTGGTGATTTCAGTGGTGAAGGTGGCGATCGCCAGTTCTACTAACTTTTTCTCCGAGATGGAAGGTTGTTTGACGTAATAATCACGCCGCGCGAAGAACAGGTTTTCATCCTTGGGCACAATGATTTGATTGATCCGGTGAGCGTGCTGAATGGGCTTGATATAAGTTTGAACGAATTCTTCCTGGCTGCGTTGAAGCCGATACAGCTTTTCATGCTGATGCCAACTCATCCGAAACATCATCTTAATCAGTTCAAAACCCAGGATGTAGGAGAACACATGATTGCGTTCCTCTGTACTCATCACCAACCGCAATGCCGACTCTAGATACAGATCAGGTTGAGTCCGAATGTCCTGAGCAGAGTGAATGTAAAACTGACGAATGTAGCGTCTTAAGGAATCCGTATCCAGCTCATCGTTAACTTTAAATTCCTTCAAATAGTTTCTGACTTTTTGTTTGGTATCGCGGTCTTCTAAGATTTTTGAGACTAAACCATCAGCAGTGTAGTCATCCAAAAACTGCGCCCGCATTTCTGGAGACGCTCCACACATGAGATGGCAAAGCGACAACATATAACGCCGCTGTGTCCAAGGCAAGCTTTCAGCCCAGCGTTGTGCTTCTGGTGGAAGTTTCAGCAGCAGACTATCAGGGGAAGTCATTGAGGTGGGCCGACGATTGCTCTTAAAAGGCTTATTCATCATTTGTGTGGGGGTTAAGCCCTACAGTGATTTAGCTTCAGTGTGCCCAAGCATGCGATTGTGGTCACGATCTCCTTCTTGGGGTTCTGTCAGTGCCAGCAGGAAGCGTAAATAGCAGAAGTGAAAAGACAGCCTGCATGAATGGCGTTCAACTCCAATCATAAAAATGGCTGTTTCCTCTGCCATCTGCCATTTTTCACCTAGACGGTGGAAGGCTTGTAACAGAACAGATTGCTGTAGGATGAATACGGCGTTTGTAGGCGGTTGGATGATGAAATTTAGCGAATTAGCGCAACGGTTGGGAATTAGTTTTGCGGATGCCAGTCTCAGCACTTACCCCGATCGCGACCCGGAGATTGCCCAAGTGATGGCAGTCGAAGCGGCAACCGCTGGAGCTATTAGCTACATCGACGGAGCCAAACACGCGGCCCAACTGCAAGCGACCCAAGCCAGCGCTTTGATTTTGCCGCAAAACGCAACCCTGCAAGCCGCGGCCAACGAGCGCCAGATTGCCTGGATTGCCACCGCTGAGCCTCGCTTACTGTTTGCTCAAGCGATCTCGGTATTTTACCAACCCTTTCAACCGGAACCAGAAATTCACCCTGCGGCTGTGATTCACCCTGCGGCTGTCTTGGGAGAAGCGGTGGCGATCGGGGCAAATGTTGTAATTCAAGCGGGAGTGCAGCTGGGCGATCAGGTTTGCATTCATCCCAACGTGGTGATTTATCCAGGCGTGCAAATTGGCGATCGCACCACTCTTCATGCCAACTGCACCATTCATGAGCGAACTCAAATCGGGACAGATTGCGTCATCCATTCGGGGGCTGTGATTGGAGCCGAAGGCTTTGGCTTTGTGCCCACGGCTCAGGGTTGGTACAAAATGCAGCAATCGGGCTTTGTGGTGCTGGAAGCTGGAGTGGAGGTAGGCTGTAATGCCACGATCGATCGCCCGGCGGTGGGCGAAACTCGCATTGGCGCCCAAACCAAATTAGACAATATGGTGCATATTGGGCACGGCTGCCAAATCGGGTTTGGCTGTGCATTTGCGGCGCAGGTAGGCTTAGCGGGTGGGGTGGAAGTGGGCAACCGCGTCATTTTAGCGGGACAGGTGGGCGTTGCCAATGAAGCCAAGTTAGGTGATGGGGCGATCGCGTCTTCCAAAACGGGCGTGCATGGAGCGATCGCGCCGGGGCAAATCGTATCGGGATATCCCTGTGTGGATCACAAAATCTACCTCAAGTCCTCCGCGATTTACAGTCGCTTGCCAGAAATGTATCAGACCTTGAAGCAACTCCAAAAACGCCTGGATGAGTTAGATCAAACGCGATAGAGACAACAGTCAGTAGACAGATTCGCGATCGTCCCCGGAAACTTTCATTCTGCGGCTGTAGCAATGATTAGTGAAACCAAATCAACATGATTCGTCGATTGGACGTTTCAGGTTAACTGTCAAAGCCCCCCGGTTAGCCTGTTAAGCCCCCAGCGTCCACTAGCGTAAACCTCTCAATTCTATAAAGTTTTGAGAGGTTTAATCTTATGCAGTTTTGGGTTGAGTCAGGCGATGAAATCGCAAGGTCAGAACGACTGAGGCGACCATCAACCCCAGCGCTAACCCCCACCATAGCCCAACGCCATTTAGACCAAATTGGCGACTCAAGATTAACCCACTGCATAAACCCACGCCCCAGTAGGAGACGATCGCAATCAACATGGGCACTCGCGTATCCTGTAAACCGCGCAACGCCCCTGCTGCATTGGCTTGGATGCCATCCACAATTTGAAAGATTGCTCCAACTCCCAGCAATGTTTTTGCTAAGTCAACGACCGCCGTATGCGCTGGATTGTTGACATCAATATACAAATCCACCACAAAACTGGGTGCAAACCAGAACAACGCTGCCGTCACGACCATCCCGATACCGCCTAGCCAAATTCCCACAAATCCCGCCAGACGAGTGCCGGCCAAATCTTGTTTACCAAATAGCTGCCCCACCCGAATTGTTGTCGCAAACGAAATCCCCAGTGGGATATTGAAAGACAGGGCAGCGGACTGTAAAGCAATCTGGTGAGCCGCCAGCGTGATTGTGCCCAGTTGCCCCAGGAGAAAGGTGGTCATGGTAAACAGCCCGGTTTCCATGGCCAGCATGCCACTGATGGGCAATCCCACTGCAAGTAAGGTGCAAAAGGTTTTACTTTCAAACTGGTGCAGATGCCGAAATACCTGGTACTGCCGGAGGGCTGGTTGGCGCAGGATGTAAATCACTAGCACTGAAAACATCACCCAAAATGATAAGGTGCTGGCCCAACCGACTCCAGCCAAGCCTAATGCTGGCAAGCCAAATTTGCCGAACATCAGCACATAGTTGCCCGTCAGGTTGAGACAGGTGCCCAGCAGCATGATCACCATGACCGATCGCGGTTGGGAAAGGGCGGCGACAAAACTCCTCAAGGCCGCAAAGCCAAGGGCAGGAAAATACCCCCAAGCGATCGCATTTAGATAGGTTTGCGTTAACGCCACAGTGTCTGGATTTTGCCCTAATGCCAGCAACAACGGTGTTCCGTTCAACACGATTACGGTCAACGGTATGGTGAGTAATGCGGCCAGCCACAACCCTTGCCGCACCACCATGGCCACGCGATCGGAGGCTTCAGCACCATAGGCTGCGGCCACCAACGGACTCACCGCCGAAATCGCACCGATCGCCACCACCATCAAAAACGTAAACAGAATTGCGCCTAATCCACCCGCGGCCAGCGCCTCACTGCCCAACATGCCAGTCATCACGGTATCAATAAAGCCGGTTGCCGATTGTGCCAATTGAGCCGTTGCTAGGGGAATTGCTAGATACAGACAGGCTTTGATTTCAGCCGTCACTTTGGTGCGTCTTGGCATTTCTTCTTTGATTTACAAATGATGTGAACTTGCTCAATTCAACCCAGTGACTTTTTGATTTAGTCAAACGGCTGCAACAGACATAATGTATTGTGCTCACAATTACAGCCGTTAAGGCAGCGTACATCCACTGACTGTATGAAATACATAATTCATACTCAAAAGCATCAATTGTAAGGATTTAAGTCTTCTTATGAGTTTCATACTTTTTTGATCTATCTCTAGCGAGTCGCCTGTTTCTGCCAAGTTGGTTGCTCATGGGATTACTACCAAGTTTGAGGCGTTTCATCCGCATTTATAAGGGCTACGAAAGACCGTTCTGGGTGGCGCAATTACTCCAGGCGATCGCATCGATTTTTACGCTGCTCGTGCCTTTGATGTCGCAACAGTTGCTGGATCAGGGGCTATTGGTTGGAAATCAAGATGTCGTCTTGTCGAGTGTGATGTGGATGGTGCTGTTCTCAATTTTGGCGGCCGGATTTTCACTCGCGAATTCCTGGTATGCTGTGCAGTTTGGCGAACGCACTGCCCATGCCGTGAGAATGTATCTTTATCGCAAGATTCAAACCTTTTCGTTTGGCAATCTGGATCAGTTTCCCACCAGTGATTTGCTGGTGAATATGACCAGTGACGTGAACCAGATTAAAACTGTTGTGGAGCAGGTGATCTTGCTGTTGGCGCAAACGCCTGTGCTCCTCCTGGGATCTCTGTACCTGATTTATGCCAACAGTCCCGGACTGGCGTGGATTATGTGGCTGGTGGTGGGTGTGACCTTAGCCATTTTGTATCTGGCTCTGCAACAGATCGGAGCGCTATTCGAAGACCGGCAAGCCAAATTGGATGCGGTTAATCGTGTTTTGCAGGAAGACCTGTCGGGGATTCGTGTGGTTAAAGCCTTTGTCCAGGAAGACTACGAAATGCGCCGCTACGATCAGGCCAATGTCGCTTTTCGTAAGTCATCTCTGCGCCCGATGCAAATTGCGGTGTTCATTCAACCGACATTATTTGCGATCGTCAATTTGGCAACGGCGGGAGCATTGTGGTTTGGGGGGAATCCGACCAATCCTGATGCCGTCAGTGTCGGGCAAATTGTGGCCTTTAGCCAATATTTGGCAACCGTGTTGATCCCGCTGGTGTCGGTGGCAATCGTCATGCCACAAATCAGTGCCGCGGAAGCTTCGGCAACGCGGATGTTTCATGTGATGGATGCGCAGCCGACAGTCCCCTCTGCCGCCAGCCCCACCCGACTCACCCCAGAAACAGCGCAGGGACGGATCGTGTTTGAACATGTGAGTTTTCAATATCCACCGCAGGAGGGACAACACCCCACGCCCGTGTTGCAACAGATTAATTTGACGATCGAACCCGGACAAACAGTGGCCTTTTTGGGCGCAACCGGATCGGGCAAATCAACGTTAGTGAATCTAATTCCACGCTTTTACGATGTGACGGCGGGGCGTATCACGATCGACGGGGTAGACGTGCGCGACATCCCCCTCCAGGATTTGCACCAAATTGTAGCGATCGCCCTGCAAGAATCGGTACTGTTTAGCGGCACCGTGCGGGACAACGTCTGCTATGGTCGACCGGATGCCACTGAAGAGGCGATGACCGCCGCCGCGATCGCCGCCGATGCCGATAGTTTCGTGAGTGCGAGTCCCGAAGGTTACGATGCTTCAGTTGCCCGGCGGGGGGCCAACTTCTCGGGTGGACAACGCCAACGGCTGTCGATCGCCCGTGCTCTGGCGGTGCAACCCAAGATTGTGATTCTAGATGACAGCACCAGTGCGCTGGATATGGATACGGAAGCACGTGTGCAAGATGCCATTTCAACTCTGATGCATGGTGCCACCACTATTTTCGTGGCGCAACGCATTAGTACGGTAATTGGTGCCGATCAAATTTTTCTGATGGAAGCGGGTGAAATTGTGGCATCTGGCACCCATACCGACCTCGTGCGCACCAGTCCTTTGTATCAATTGATTTGTGAATCTCAGCTTGGAGGCGTCCCCGCATGAAGCCGTTTCTGCATCGCCAGTCGCCCTCTAAGACTCCACCTCCACCCGGAACTCCCACTAAGGTTCAAACGTTTCGGCGGCTGAGTCGCTACATGACTCGCTACGCTGGCAAGTTGGCGCTGGTGATTGGGTTATTGCTGATTGGGACGATTTTGAATCTGCTGGTGCCGTATCTGTTGGGGGTGGGGATTAACAACCTGAGTGGTCCACGGGATGCCACTGCCTTGCAACAAACAGTCGTGTGGATGGTGGCAGCGGCGATCGGTTCCTGGGTGCTGATGGCGTGTCAGGGGCAAGTGCTGGCGAGGCTGGTGCAACAGGGGTTGTATGATCTGCGGCAGCATCTGTTCAACCACATGATGCCGCTGTCCCTCGGCTTTTTCGATCGCCGTCCAATCGGCGAATTAATCAGCAGCGTTACCAATGATTCAGAAGTCATTTCCCTCTTCTTTCGTAGCTATTTGGGTGAATTAATCAGCCAAAGTCTGCGGTTCATTTTCCTGGTGATTGCTATGTTCTGGCTCGATTGGCGCTTGGCGATCGCGGCCCTGGCTATCAGTCCCTTATTCACCGGTTTTATGAAACTTCTGAGTACGGCTTCCGGGCCTGCTTATCAAGAGTTGCAAGCGCAGATTGGCGAACTGTCTGGATTGATGGAAGAAACCGTTAGCGGTCAAAAAGTGGTGATTGCCTACGATCGTCAGGATGAAGCAGTTGCTAGCTTTAAAGAACTCAGTCTTGCAGCGATGGAGGCGGGCAAAAAAGCCAAGTTTATTTCCCAACTCAGTCGGCCCGGTACCCTTGTTTTAACCAATCTGGATATTGCGCTGGTGGCTCTGGTAGGTGGCTTCCTCACGCTTAAAGGACTGACGAATGTCGGGATTGTGGCGACATTTCTGCAATACACGCGCCAGTTAGCTGTGCCCCTTTCCACCTTTGCGGGAGCCGTTGATCCCCTGTTTGCCGCGATCGCCTCTGGAGAACGAGTGTTTCGCATCCTGGACGAAAAACCGGCGATCGTGGATAAGCCCAATGCCCAACCCATGCCACCGATTCAGGGTCACGTCGAGTTTCGCGATGTGGACTTTAGCTACGTGCTCGGGCGCAAGATCCTGAAACACAACACCTTTGAAGCCCGACCGGGGCAAAAAATTGGACTTTGCGGCCCCACGGGTGCAGGCAAAAGCACCATGATTAACCTGATCACCCGCTACTACGATGTGGACAGCGGCAACATTTTGATTGATGGCTACAGCATCTATGACGTGCAGCAGGAAGACCTGCGAAAGCAGATTGGAATTGTGTTGCAGGAACCCTTTCTGTTTTCAGACACGGTGATGAATAATCTGCGCTATGCCCGGTTGGCAGCTATGGATGCGGAGTGTATGGAAGCAGCAAAACGCGCCAATGCCCACGACTTCATTATGCGTCTGCCGGATGGGTACAATACCTTGTTAGCCGAGCGGGGCAGTAACCTCAGCCAAGGCCAACGCCAACTGCTGACGATCGCTCGGATGATGGTGCAAGATCCACGCATGGTAATTCTCGATGAAGCCACCAGTAATGTGGATACGCAAACCGAGAAGAAGATCCAAGAAGCCCTCGATCGACTCATGGAAGGACGGACAAGTTTCGTGATTGCGCACCGCCTGAGCACAATTCGAGACTCTGATTTGATTCTCGTTCTCAAAGCGGGAGAAATTATTGAGCGGGGTACTCACGATGAAATGATGAGTAATCAAGGATTCTATTACAACCTATTTATGAGTCAATTTAAAGGTAAGTTGGAAGGCATTGCTCACGCTGCTTAAAGGGCGATCGTCTATCTCATCCAGCCTCAATCATCCACGAGATTTCACACCAAACCCTCTCGATTGCATCAAGCTTGTTTTTGGTCTTGCATTTGAGGTCCCATCCAGATACTGTTCATCGCTTGCCCAAAGATGCTGGGACGATCGCCCCGCGCCAAGAGCGTGTGGCCCATCGAATCCACTGTCCACTGCTGCCAGTGTTCATCGCCCATCATGCCAGCTCGAAACAGCACCCGCTCCGGATAAAGTTGGCTCCAGCCTAACAGCACTGCATTGGTGTAGCGAATCCGCGTGGGGGCAATGGTGTGAACTCGACTACGACTGCGATCGACAATCACGCCATAATCGGAAGCGATATCTGAGCCCAGGATCGACTCAAACTCTCGTGCTAGCAGTTGATCGCCCGCCTCCGACCACGACACCGGGATCACGATTGAAATGTGCCCACGCAAATCATTTCCAGTATTCAAAAACGGATTATTCGCCAGGGGAGACGTTGGCGTAATGGCTTGTAAATCACCGCTTTCCAGGTTTTCCAGGAACAACACACTAGTCACATGACTGCCAAAATAATCTCGCTCCACCTGCATCTGAATTCGACTGTATGCCGCATAGGTGCGATTGGGGGAGATGAGAGATTGCGTGCGATAGCAATAGGTTCCTGTTAAATGACTGGAATGGCTGGCTGATAGGGTGGCCAGAACCCAATTCCAGGGAATGGGATGGGGGCTATCCAGCGGGTCAACCTGGATGAAATGTTGAGACATGATCGATGCCCTAACGATGAGAGGAACTCAAAAAGCAAAACCGAACCCTACTGGATAGGCTGATTCCAGAAGGGAACATCACAGGAGAACACGGCAGCAAATCAATCCGAGGAGAAGAGTCTAACCTAACTTGCTAGGAACAGCAGCAGGTGTTCATGAAGAGTTGCAGATTAAAGCAAAGTTACTGGTGAAAGACTCTTCAAAACGCTCTAGCAACAATCCTGGACGGAAAGACAAGACCTTATTCCCTATGTATAACAGTGATTTCCTCGAAAGAAAGCCGTTTTTCAGAAGTTTCCATGAGATTTAAGGTTTCGTTTGGAGCATTTGTAGAAACGTGACAGGGGCGGCAGAGGTCTCTCATGTCACGTCTCCACCCACGTTTAAAGGTGCGAATTCATTGATAGAGTAGCCATACGAATGCATCCCAGCACCATGAAGATTGTTTTCTTTGGAACCCCTGATTTTGCAGTGCCCAGTTTGAAGCAGTTGATTGCTCATGCTGATTTTGATGTGTTGGCAGTAATTACTCAACCAGACAAGCGTCGAGGTCGGGGGAATCAACTGATGCCGTCACCTGTGAAAGCGATCGCCCTTGAACATCAAATCCCAGTGTGGCAACCCAAAAGTGTGAAGAAAAATGCCGCAACATTGGAGTTCCTTAAGGCGGCACAGGCTGACGTTTTTGTGGTGGTTGCCTACGGCCAAATTTTGTCGCAAGAAATTTTAGACATGCCGCGCTTAGGCTGTGTCAATGCGCATGGGTCGATTTTGCCCAAGTATCGAGGGGCTGCACCGATTCAGTGGAGTATTTACAACGGCGATCGGGAAACAGGCATCACGACCATGTTGATGGATGCTGGCATGGACACAGGGGCAATGTTGCTCAAGGCGCAAACGCCGATCGCCCTGCTCGAAAACTTTGATGATGTGGCAGCTCGGCTGGCTAACCTCTCCGCCGAACTACTTGTTGAAACATTGCAGAAACTAGCGCAGGGCCAGCTTCAACCCATACCGCAAGACTCAACTCAAGCAACTTACGCGCCACTAATTCAAAAAGCAGACTATGAGCTGAATTGGGCACGTCCAGCGATCGCCCTACACAACCAAGTGCGGGGCTTTTATCCCAATAGCTTCACGCTGTTTCGGGGAGAACCGCTCAAGGTGATAGCAACGGTACCCCTGGATGATAACCATTGGCACGAGTTACCGCCGGAATATCAATCTTTACAGCAGGGCACGATAGAGTGGCACCAAACAGCCGCACAACCCGGAGAAGTGGTAGCGATCGCGAAAGGCATGGGGGCAATTGTCCAAACGGGTGCAGGACTGCTGCTGCTCAGAGAAGTGCAACTGGCCGGTAAACGCCTTCAATCTGGCATAGATTTTGCGAATGGGACGCGCCTTCTACCCGGAGAGCGGCTCCACTCTTGACTGGGATCATTACCCATCATGATATTCAGTCCTGCTAGTGTGGTATACCTGAGTGAGGTTTGTTGAGGTTTTTTAAGCAAAATTCCTCAACGCTGCTCATTCCCTTGAGCAGTTTCCCAGGGCATCCAATCACTTTCATAAGGTGGTTGGCGATCGCTCCGGCGATAGCGCCTGCCTTGCTGTGTCACATGGTCTAACCAGTTGGCATCGTTTTGACTGTTGCTGCTTTTTCACTCTAAACAATTCATGACGCTGACTTTTCCTTCTCAACCGAATATTACAGCCTCTCCTGCTTCCGACTTTCGCCTGAAAGACATCATCAAAACATTGCCCAAAGAATGCTTTCAGAAGAACCCACAGAAGGCTTGGATGTCCGTTTTCGTGAATGTTTGCATGGTGGTGTTGGGGTATCTTGGCATTATCTTTGCCCCCTGGTATTTGCTGCCAGTTGCCTGGATCTTTACCGGAACTGCTTTGACTGGCTTTTTTGTGATTGGGCATGATTGTGGTCATCGATCGTTTGCAAAACGGCGTTGGGTCAATGATTTAGTTGGGCACGTTTTCATGATGCCGTTGATTTACCCGTTCCATAGCTGGCGGATTTTACATAATCAGCACCACGCTTACACCAACAAAATGGATGTAGATAATGCATGGCAACCGTTTCGACCAGAAGTATTTGGTCGCTTCAATGCCTTCTTGCGAGTGGCATACGAGCAAATGCGGGGTTGGGTCTGGTGGTTGGCATCAACGGTTCATTGGGCCGGATTACACTTTAGTCTGGCTCTGTTTGAACCGAAAGACCACAAGAAGGTGAAGCTGTCGATCTTGGTAGTCGTGGCTTTTGCAGCGATCGTCTTTCCCTGGCTATTCATCAACTTTGGGATTTGGGGCTTTGTCAAGTTCTGGTTATTGCCCTGGTTGGTCTATCACTTCTGGATGAGTACATTTACCCTGGTACATCACACCGCACCGCACATCTCCTTCAGTGAACCCGAAGACTGGGATGCTGCCAAAGCTCAACTGGCTGGCACTGTGCATTGCGAATATCCTGCCTGGGTTGAGTTTTTGTGCCATCACATCAATGTCCATATCCCGCACCACATTTCCACGGCCATCCCCTCCTACAACCTGCGCATGGCCCACAACAGTCTGAAGCAACATTGGGGCGAATATTTGACTGAGACCACGTTTTCCTGGTCCTTGATGAAGGAAATTGTCATGGAATGTCATCTGTACGATGCCCGTGGCGGATATTTAACTTTCCAGGATTTTTATCGTGGCAAGTAAGGATAGAGGTAGCAAGTAAAGCCAAGTTGGAGCTAACGATTCGTTGCCTCGCTCCTAGAACACTTCTACTAACCAAGATATCTGCAAGGGCAAGTTCTGCCATTCATTGGCAGAGAATATCCTGCAATTTTGGCTAAACCTGCCCCAACAGAGGAGAGGAGATTCTTTTAATGAAAAACTTCCCCTGGCACCTAAAACCTGGCACCTAAAAAAATTGCGCCATCCTGAAAAAACGCGGTTATCCTGGGTCTAGTTCGAAAGCACTAGAAGGGAGTGGCAGCGATGAAAGGGCGTACAATGCTTGGTTTTCTGGGCATCCTCCTGCTGCTGGTTGGATGCTCTGGAGAGTCTGAAAACACAACAGCATTAGATCCACCGCAACCCCCTGAGGTTGCTACTGGTTCGCCAACTTTCAAGGTTCCGTTGGTGAATCAATCCCCAAAATTGGGGAGCTTGCCGCCTGTGCCGGGTTTGTTGCAACCAACGAATGCTAAAACGCGAACTGGAACGATCGTGAAAGGCCGACGCGATCCGTTTGCCGCAATTCCAACAGCGGTACCGATCGTGGTTTCCTCAAATCGATCACCTGTTAAAGCCAACATTGCTCCACTGCCGACTAAAGCCCCAACGACATCTGGGCGGCCATCAATTGTGCCCTTGCCACCGCTAGCGACGGCTCCCGTTGCAGCATTGCCGGATCTGTCTGGAGGGTTGCCGCCAGTGAGGATTCCAGTCGCGCCGCCTTCTCCCACAGCGCTGGCAGAGTCTATCGAGGTGAGCGGTGTGGTGCAGGTGGGCGGTAAGTGGAATGTGATTGTCAAAGAACCGACTGCTTCCAGTAGTCGCTATGTTGCGGTCGGTGAATATTTAGAGAATGGTCAGGTACTGGTGAAAAAGGTGGTTTCGCCTGCCAGTGCTGATCCGATCGTGGTCTTACAGCAGGATGGGGTTGAGATTCGTAAATCTGTGGTTTAGGCTGAAGGCAGATCTGTATTCCGCCTGAGGGCCACTGGATTAGCGATGAGCGATCGCAAAGTTTCTCCCCTTTCCGCCGAACGTCGTTCTCTCAACTATGAGGACACCTACTTGTGTCCCGTTTGTCGACATGGACAGATTTCGTCGTTAGCGCTGATGGATGCATTTGCCTGTAATTTTTGTCGGCATATTTTTACGGCGGATCTGAAAGACCAGTCGGTGCGGGTAGAAGATAGCTCCCAACCCATGACCTGGCGCTGGAACGGGTTAGGTTGGCAGGGTTTACATCAGGTGGATGTGGACTTGACGATCGTCATTTGGCTGGTCGGAGCGGTGCTTGTTTTGCTGCCACCGACATTAATCTGGATTTCGTCTCACACGTTTCCGCCGATTGAAGGCAGCGGCTGGTATTGGTTTCCCACCATTTGGGTGAGTCTGGCCTTTTTTCTGCATTTAACGCTGGTGTCTTGGTTGCTGATGGAACATTACCAGGTGCCGTTTTACGTGGCCTGCAAAGTTCGCTTGCAAATGCTGTTAGGGCGACGTTGAAGCAGTTGGGACGATCGTCTCTTCGCTCAATTCTGGCGGTTCAACTTGAGCGGGTTGGAAATCACTAAACTGTGGATCGAGCCTTTGCAGCAGGGCGCGAATTTGAGTAATGTTTTCTGGGTTGGTTTGCGATCGTTTCTGCAACCAATTGAGTGCTACACCTGGATTCTGTTGAGCCGCCAAAAGCAAGGCTCTCCAGGCTTTGACTTCAAAGTTGTAGGGATTTACCCGCAACGCTGCTTCAATCCGATTCTCGATGCGTCCTTGATCTGTTTTCAAGAGGCTTATCGTTTCCTGGCTGGCTTCTATGGACGATGTAAAGACCATGGTTGCGCGTTCCCAGCGGCCATCGAGCAAATTGGCTAGAATTTGTTGGCTGGGGCTAGCCCAAGAACCATCTGCCTGAGTTGTGGTTGCTTGCGCGTGCCACTGGATCAAATCCGTTTGAGCCTGGGCGGCAGATGTCCAAAATTGGGGCGATCGCTGCTTGACTCCTTTTAACCATGCCAAACTTGTAGACCATAGTCGATTGCGAGCTAACAGCAAGGCACTTTCGTATTGGGGATCTGCGAACGCCGCCGAGGCCAGGGAAATTGGTTCTAACTGGACTGGACTTTGGATAAAGCGTTGGGGCTTCACTTGATAAATCTCGAATTGGGGCTCCATGCCGATCGTCTGATTCACAATCAATTCTGGTGCGCCGCCACCTGTCACTTCCTTCCAGACTGGCAACTCGCCTGTAGAACTCGTCCAGGTCAATTTTGTGCTGAGATGCTGGTGTTTAGCATGGTAATAAAGCACTTGCCCATAGGCGATCGTCTGGTCACCCCGCACCCGATTTCCACTCAAGTTGAGCCAGGTGCCTTGCTTGAGCGCAGGATCTTCAAACCGACTCAGGTGAGTAAGCGGCAACATCCGACTGGAACCTTGATTGCTGGAGGTCGCATCGACCAGTGGCGCGATCGCAAAGGATTCTTCCACCCCTGAAACCGGAAGCTGTTGCACCAGATAGTACGTTTCCTCCGCACTCACGGATTTAGGTAATTCGGGCGCGGACTGATAAACTCGCAATTCCACCAAGCGATCGCAGTTGGTATAACAATTGGCAGTCGTTTCCAACACAGGCAACAAGAGATCAGTAACAGGCGTTTTGCCATCGGCGAAGCTTTGATTTTTACCCAGCATTAACAGTTCACCCGTCATGCGGCCCTGCTGTCGCAATTCTGCCCGAACTTCCTGAAGGGTTTGAGTATGATTTTCCTGGCCGCGATCGCGGCTCCAACCTGGAACCCATTCATTCACCCATTGCACAGCCTGCGGATTCACGATGAGGCGACAACTCAACCAGATCAACCCTATAGTGCCAGTGCCAGCCATGAGAATAATGGCGATCGTACTCGTCATCCGCAAGAGTTTTCGAGGAAAAGATGCTGGAGCAGCGGCGATCGACGATTTTGGGGAAGAAGTTTTCACCCGGATAACTGGTTGACCAGGAAGAGTTCTCCCCGGATGGGGCAGTGCGGGCCGACGAGAGGAAGATTTGGGAAAATGGGTTCCCATGCGATGGTTCCAATGTGACGAGTTTCATCCGCCCTACTCTAACGGCAATTTGGCTACCTGACCACAGACACACAAAATGATACAAATTGAATCGCTGAGAAGACTTGTGCGGGTGGGTTTAGCTGAAGCCACTGTTGTAGAGGGTTGAACACTTGCTAAAACGCCCCTCTACCGTTACATCTAATTTAATCCACAATCTCTAACACGATTTACGACTCAACGTGACAGATTACGGCTTAGCAATTCATACTTCTAGCGCCTCTTTGGGATTGGCGATCGCCAATTTTGCGGGAGACGATCGCGCTCAGGTTTGGGAATTGGGGCGTGAAACCTCCAATCTATTGCACCAATATTTACTGGAATTTTTGCAACCGCAATCTTGGCAAGATTTGAAATTTATCGCAGTGGCCAAGGGGCCAGGTGGGTTTACGGGTACTCGCATGGGTGTTGTGACCGCAAGAACTTTGGCGCAACAGTTGGATCTGCCCCTGTTTGCCATCTCAACCCTAGCCGCAGTGGCTTGGCAAACTGGGAAAACTGAAACGGCAAGGACGATCGCAGTACAAATGCCTGCGCAGCGAGGTGAGGTGTTTGGGGCAATTTACACCATTCATCCGGCCCAATCGGCATCCTATGGCTTGGAAAATCTCCTACTCGATGCGGTGATGCCGCTTGCTCAATGGCAACAAACGCTGGGGAATTGGCCGACTCCCTACACGTTAATCGAAACTGATGGCACGATCGCGAATTCTGTAACTGCTCTGCTGGAACTGGCACACCTGAACTGGCAGCAGGGGCAACGCCCCCATTGGTCAGAAGCACTCCCCTTTTATGGTCAGCACCCAGTTGCCTGACCCGTGTTGTTATCCTTGACTGTTGCCATTCAACATTTTTTGTTACTCGCCTGCGCTATTTTTTTGAGAACGCAGTAGAGTGTTGTCTGAAGCAAAGCGGCAGTGCCCATGAACACGGAAGAACTGACTCAAGTTGTAACGGCTCACCAATCTGCAATCTCGCGCCATGACATTGAACTGGCGGATGTTCGTTTGACTTTACAGCATGTGGGCGAACGACTTGATAGTGTCGGTGAACGACTTGATAGTGTCGGTGAACGACTCGACAACATTGGAGAAAGGCTTGATCGCGTCACTAAACAGCAGGAGGCAACCGCCCGCCAGGGACAACTGAATCAGGAAGCGATCGCCACCCTTACAGCCAGTATTCAGGATCTCAGAAACCTGGTCGCAGACTACTTGCAGGGACGCTCAAATCAGGCGTAGCAGAACTCAAACTCTGGCGCTATCGGTCGCCGTACCTGGGGCATAAACTACACTCGGAGCCAGCACATAACCATCATTGCGAAACTGCCGTTGCCCAATTCCCAAAAATTGCCCGGATTCAAGATGCATGCGAATAGGAGTTGCAGCGGGGATTTCTGTTGGCAAATTTAAGTCGCTCCAGGCAATGCGCTGCCCCAAGCACCAACGCCGCGCGATCGCCGCTGGCAGTACCATTTTTTGTAAATGATGCAGAGCCACCTCCGGTGTCGTCAATTGCAAATTGCCCTGCTCCATAGCCAAGGCTAAGTCTTCCAACGTCATACTGTCTGCCAGTTGAAAGCCACTGCTGGCTGTACGTAACAGGGATACTAACGTTCCTCCCGCTTGCAGGGCAGCACCCAGATCCCGCGCGATCGCCCGGATATAAGTGCCTGCTCCACAGGTGATGGCAAGCTCAAGTTCTGGAAAGTTGCCTGATCGCCAGTCAAGCACCGTAATTTGATGTACCTCCACCGGGCGCGCCGCCACATCAATTTCTTTGCCTACCCGCGCCAGGTCATACAATCGCTTGCCACCAACTTGAACTGCACTAAAATGCGGCGGAACTTGTTGGATCGGACCCTGAAACGATTGGAGTGCGAGCTTCACCCTGTCCAAGTCAAGCTGACTAGCGCTGTGTTGACTCACAACGTCACCTTCCAAATCATCCGTTGTCGTTGTGATTCCTAAGCGGATCACCGCGTGATAACTCTTCTCCCCCGGCAAAAATTGGAGCAGGCGCGTTGCCCGCCCGATCGCGATCGGCAGAACGCCTGTAGCGGCTGGATCCAGGGTCCCGGCATGCCCCACACGTTTTGTTTTGAGCGATCGCCGGACTTTGGCCACACAATCATGAGACGTGAACCCAGCCGACTTAAAGAGATTTAGGAATCCGTCCATTTAAGCAAGGAGAGGCGCGGTTAGGAGTCAACGCGCAGACGTGAAGTTTACAAGAAACAGGAGAAAGAAGTGATAATGTCTATTTTGCCTGGGAACGGAGGTCAGATCCTAATCCCGGCCCAATTTCCGATTCCCAACGCCCAGCCCTATGAAAATTGCGACCTGGAATGTCAACTCCATTCGAACTCGACTCCATCATGTGGTGAACTGGTTGACCGATAATCCGGTGGATGTGTTGTGTTTGCAGGAAACAAAAGTCGTTGACGACAAGTTTCCGGCAGAAGCATTCACGGCGATTGGTTATCAGCCTTATGTGTTTGGGCAACCGAGTTATAACGGTGTGGCCATCTTAAGTCGATCGCCCTTAAGTGATGTCAAGCGAGGCTATGCCGCAATTTTGGGTGAGGAAGTAGCTGAGTTTGATGCGCAAAAACGAGTGATCACCGGGATTGTAGAAGATATGCGGATTGTCAATTTATACGTTCCCAATGGCTCCAGCGTTGGCAGTGATAAGTACATCTACAAACTCAAGTGGCTCAGCGTTCTGCACGATTACCTAAAAACGTTGCTGCAAGAACCCAATCATCTTCTGGTGTGTGGCGACTTCAATGTGGCGCTGGCAGACATTGACATTCATGATCCAAAGGGGCGCGAAACCGAAGTGATGGCCACCGATGCAGAGCGCTTTGCCTTGAGATCTGTGTTGGATCTGGGACTGGCGGATGCCTTTCGCAAATTCACCAGCGAAGGGGGCCACTTTAGTTGGTGGGATTATCGTGCGGCTTCGTTCCGACGGAATGCGGGGTGGCGTATTGACCATATCTACCTAACTACCGGACTGTATGAAAAAGCGATCGCCTGCACGATCGACATTGCCCCCCGCAAACTTGAACAACCCAGCGATCACACGCCTGTGATGGTTGAGTTCTAGAGGGCAGCGCAAGAACCTTAAGTCTTTCTACGCCAAATCTGGCAGCGAAAATTCGTGCTTCTATGATTTTGAGGGACGTACTTAGATGGGTTGGAGGCTGACAGGATGCAAAAAATTGTAGAAGTTTTACCTGATAAAGCGGCATTAGTTGAGCGAGCCTTAGACTTAATCATCATCAAGCTTGAAGCCGCTATTGCGCAACGCGGTCAATTCACGATCGCTCTTTCTGGCGGCAGCACTCCCAAACCGCTGTACGAAAAGCTGGCCCAACAAGCCCTGCCCTGGGAAAAAGTGCATGTGTTTTGGGGCGATGAACGTTACGTTCCACCCACCCATCCCGACAGCAACGAAGGGATGACGCGCAGAGCCTGGTTGGATCGGGTGGCCATTCCCCCTGAAAATATTCACTCCATGCCAACTTCAGCGGCTGATCCGGCGAGCGATGCGGCCAAACACGAAGCGGAGTTGCAGGCCTTCTTTCAAGTTGCGCCTGGAGGGTTTCCTAAGTTTGATGTCATGCTGCAAGGCATGGGCGACGATGGCCATACCGCATCCCTGTTTCCCCACACTGAGGCTTTGAACGTCACCGATCGCCTCGTCACAGTTGGCAACAAAGACGGGCAACCCCGCCTAACCTTCACCGCACCACTGATTAATCATGCTCGCATTGTGATTTTTCTTGTTTCTGGTGAAAATAAACAGCCGGCACTGCGTCAGGTATTTGCTGATGACGGCGATGCCTCCCTTTACCCATCTCGCCTGATTCAGCCGCAGGGTGAACTTTGGTGGCTCCTCGACCATGCCGCTGGAAAAGACCTGGGCCAGTAATACTGCTACACCGCCAAGCGTCCAGCCGCACCCCCGATCGTTGCAGGTAAACCAAGAACAATGGTGTAACTCACCCAACTTTGCCACGGCATCTGACTATCCAACTTGCCAAAAAACAGTAACATTCCCAGCGCTGCAAACAATGACAGCAGATAGGATGTGATCGTTTCTCCAGATGGCCGTTGAAAGAGTCCTCGTTGCTGATGGCGTTTGGCTTGCTTGGTGAATCCCGCTGCAAACACGATCATGTAAGAAATCACGAGAGAAGCGGCCATAATCCCTAACAGCCAAAGCCCGTTCACCGCAGCCGCCAACGATGGAATTTCCTCAGTAGGAGCGATATTAAAGGCAATAATGATCGCACCAATCAGCGTGCCACCAATATCTGATAGAGCTGCGCGCAAACTTTCCTGCGCTCTAGATGGTGAAGGCGACTGCCCCTTCTCAGAGTTATTTTCATCACCACTCAAAAATTGATTGGCTAGAGCTACTCCTAAAGTAAAAGGCACTCCTTCGTAGACGATTTTGCCTAATGCTTCATTTAGAGGCGTTTTCAGGGTGATTTCTTGCAGCAAAATTAACATGAAGCTGGCACAAAGAAATCCGATCGCCATTGCTTCCACGCTGTCCATTGCATCGCTGTGCCAGTCCTGATCCACTGTTTCACGAAACCCTGCGGTTCGGTTTAGCATAAACACGATCGCAAACGTCAACATCATTGCCAGCAACACCCGCGACATCGACATCGAAGCGCCAATCCACCAGACTTCCATTGTGTAGAGCAGCGGAATGCCAAATAGAAAGCCCCCGGACGCTCCACGGACTAAATCATCAAGTTCTCGTCGCCATTGGTTTAAATCTTGCCGAGGCTTGTCCATTGCTCTACACCCGTTAGTGAGATTGCTAGCTTAAACTGCAATGGGACATTTTATTTCTACTGAAGGGTAGATTCGGGCGGCAATAAATCTGATTGCGGCTCTTGTATAGCGGCTTCTGGCGCAGGCTGACGCAATTCATTTGCTGATGGTTCAACGGCACACATCTCTGTTGTGATCGGTTGTGTGTTGACAATGACTGACTTATAACCAGTCGCATTCAATAACTGCGTGACCACTAGTTTGGCGCGATTGCTGGCTTTTTGCAGTAAACCTTCTTGACACGCCGCCGCGGTAATCTTTTGCAGCGCTTCCTGCTGAGCTAAGGCTTGAAGTTGTGGCCCGGTATCCGGCCCCAACCCTAACATGCCGCGATCGTAGTCGTACACTTGGGACTTGTCGATGTCAATCTTCTGATCCAGGATTCGGGCTGCGGGCAACTGGAGTTGAATTGTGTCATTCGCAACTCGTAAATCTGCGGCAGAAATTTGGCTCAAGTCAACGCCAGCCTTTACCTCGCCATGAGCAATGTAGAGCAGTTTTGTTTTACCAAACACAAACCCTCCCAGAGCGGCATCTTGCTCTGTAGGCACGACTGCTTGCATCGTAAAAACGGCAGTTGTTAACTCGCTCGCTTCACGCATCTGCTGCAGAACCAGCGATTTGACATCGACTTGCGGTTCGGATACCTTTGGCCCCACCAAATTGTTGAATGCGTTCAGTGCAAGATTGCCGATTTGAACGTCTCTCAATCCAATTAGGAGAGTCGCGACGATCGCGCCACCTGAAATCATCCACAGCAAACCACCAAACCAACTTCCACCAGATTGATGCCGATAATGACTACCTTTCATAGCAAGTTGATGACAAATAATACCAATGTATCACGTCCTATCCCTACTTGAAACTGTGTCAGGCAACAGATCTATCTCAATCAATCTTTGCTGTATCCAAGTCTTAGCAATGAGAATTAAATAAGATCGGTTTTTGTAGGATGTGTTAGGCGCTAGCCGTAACGCATCGCAAGCCCAGGAGTCGATGCGTTACGCTGCGCTAACACATCCTACGCAAGAATGCGGTTTTATTAAA
>Ga0224722_1000033_pt1 | contig 73183 bp, 62 predicted proteins | sample Balambano_FR1_Me_FD_161646 | JGI IMG/M metagenome (GOLD analysis project Ga0224722, IMG submission 161646) | Freshwater sediment microbial communities from Lake Towuti, South Sulawesi, Indonesia - Balambano_FR1_MetaG | ecosystem: Environmental > Aquatic > Freshwater > Lake > Sediment | place...
CCCAACGATCGCACCTGCTTGTTGCAGAGGTTCGCAAGCTTCCTAGAGACCCCGCCATCCCAACTTCTCACTCATTAACGCCAGCAGGCATCCCAGCTTTGCGAGTCAGCCCTCATCCCCCTTTCTTAAATGCCCTCCAAGCCATACCCCTTCTCCCGAGAATAGGAAAAGGGAGAACAAGATCCAACCGTGAGAGTGACAAATGTGGGAGGCACCCACCGTAGAAAGATTTTTCGGCTGCAAACCTGCCAGCCTATGAAATCGCCGCCGCATTGCCAGTTCTCGTCTTAATCATCTGTAATGTCTCTAGGAGCGCAAACTCCTATATTTGCATCCATGCTGCGGTACTGTAAAAAAAGTCTTTAATTTAGGCAACCGTTTCTTCTTTATCTATTACGTCGCTTCATGGTTTCTACGGCATCCCTCACTTCTCAATCCACTCGTACGATCCGCATTGGCTCTCGTAAAAGTCAACTAGCGTTAGTGCAGACTTACTGGGTGCAAGAACAACTGCAAAAAGCCTTTCCCGATCGCACCTTTGAAGTTCACACCATGAGCACCCAGGGTGACAAGATTCTAGATGTGGCACTAGCCAAAATTGGTGACAAAGGCTTATTCACCAAAGAGTTAGAAATAAGCATGCTCAGCGAAGACATTGATTTTGCTGTGCATTCCCTCAAGGATTTGCCCACACGCTTGCCCGAAGGATTGATCCTAGGTTGCGTCACCGAGCGCGAAAATCCTGCCGATGCATTGGTTGTGCATACCAAGCATCAAGGATGCCAACTTGAGACATTGCCAGCAGGGGCAGTAGTGGGTACTTCTTCGCTGCGCCGCTTGGCTCAGTTGCGCCATCACTATCCCCACCTCGCCTTCAAAGATGTACGGGGCAACTTAAATACACGCTTAGGCAAATTGGATACTGGGGAATACGATGCCCTGATCTTGGCAGTGGCTGGACTGCAACGGCTGGGTATGGCCGATCGCATTCATCAGGTAATCCCGGCTGATGTATCTCTGCATGCCGTCGGACAAGGTGCATTGGGTATTGAGTGTCGTGCCGATGATGCGGAAGTGCTGGTATTGCTAAGTGCATTGCAGCATCAGCCTACTGCCGATCGCTGCTATGCCGAACGTGCCTTTCTGCGAGAACTCGAAGGTGGGTGTCAGGTGCCGATCGGCGTTAATACTGTGCTTGAAGGTGACTCCCTAACCCTATCGGGAATTGTAGCGAGTCTAGATGGAAAGCGGCTGGTACAAGGCTCAGTCACTGGCACTGCGGCTGATGCCGAGCAACTGGGAACTCAACTGGCGCAGCAATTACGGCAGCAAGGGGCACAGGAAATTCTGGATGAAATCTTGGCAACGGTTGAACGCGGTTAATTTGGATTAAGGTCAGCTTTTTTAGCCCTTCACATAGCTCGGTGGCAATCAAAGTTGGTATTTAACTAGGAATCGCTGCATTTTCATTCATAGAATGAAGCAACTTGCTAGGATGACTGCAAGCAGGCCACTGACCGCAAAATATTATGGATTTGCTGCGATCGCTCCCGCTGGGGCTTTACCTGGAATACCCACGCACTTGGCTGCACCGACTTGATCCCCGAATTAAGCTAATTTGGTTGCTCACCTTTTTAGTGGCACCATTGCTGGCCAATCCAATTTGGCGTTTGTCGCTAGTAGGCTTGCTGATTGCACTTACCATCTTGGCGGGTATTCCCTGGCGGGTCTGGCGACAGCAAATGGGCTGGCTCCTGTTTCTTAGCTTTTTCATTTTTACCCTAACTAGCCTCATGCCCGATGGCCTGAAAGCAGCCCACCAACCACGCCTACCCAGTGACGAGTTAGCCTTTGCCCAGCAACCTGCTTCTTTGCCAACACCAACCCCGGCCAAACCCTGGTACAACCCTTTTGGCGATAGCCGATCGGTTGCTCCAACTAGTCAAACGTCTGCCCAGCCACCCTTGCCGCAGCCGACAGATTACCGCTATGTTTTAGTACGGCAACCGCCTATTACCATCACGCGCCGATCGCTTGATCTAGGCATTCGGGTCAGCACACTACTATTCACCCTGATTTACAGTACTAACCTGTTTTTGCTGACCACGGCACCAGAGGAAATTACTGCTGCGATCGAGTCCTTTCTCTCTCCCCTGCGACGACTAGGTTTACCTGTTACTGAAATCACGCTAACTCTAACGTTGGCATTGCGGTTCATTCCCGTGGTTTTGGAGGAAATTCAAAACCTAGTGCGATCAGTAAGCACCCGCGCGATTAACTGGCGAAAACTGGGCTTACGCAAAGCAGCTCAGGTTTGGCTAATGGTTCTAGAGCGCTTGATTCAAAACTTGCTGCTACGGGCTGAGCAAATTGCTAGCGCAATGGGGGTTCGCGGCTTCACCAGCCCCAATCAACATCGGGTGGAATGGTATCAATTTCGCTGGCACAGGCTGGACTGGGCTGCGATCGCAGCGCTCTTGCTATTCTGGTGTGCGCGGTTTCTCTGGGGAAATGCCGCCTAGAATAAACTAATCGAGCCGCGCTGTGAGCTAGAATGTAGCGTTGGATGTTTTTGCCAACGTCTCAGGTTACCAGCCTACGACTAGGTACAGTTTTGCCATTGATAGTATTCCACTTTAGTTAGCTAGCATTCCACTTTAGTTAGCGAATTTGTCCGTTAGACGCTTAGTCGCAAAGTTTTGACGTTCTTGCCCCAACTCTTACCCTGAATGAGCATTGAAAATTACATTAATCATCCCAACTTTGGCCTGCTCTTCAGAATTTGCGTAATCGATGCCAATCAAGAGTTGTTCACAACTCTCTATGCCCAACGGCTCTTTTTCCTGGTCACCGTAGGAGAGACTGGCTTGGAATTTGAGCCTATTGGACGAAGTGAGGCTCGCATTCTTATCGATAACCGCTTACGGGCACTGCGTCGTTTAGGTCAGCAGCACGAGTTAGACCAACTGCAAACGCTCTATAAACAAACGTTTCAATGACGAGTCCCTTTTCTGACCCTAGCCTTGTCGATCGCATTCAGCAAATTCGCCAGACCCTCCCGGCTTCGGTTCGCCTCATTGCTGTAACCAAGCAGGTACCTACAGACATGATGCGAGTGGCTTATGCAGTGGGCATTCGAGATTTTGGTGAAAGCCGTATCCAAGAAGCTGAGACTAAACGGCAAGCTTTACAGGATTTATCTGATGTCACCTGGCATTTGATTGGCCATTTGCAAACCAACAAAGCCCAAAAAGCCCTACGCCTGTTTGATTGGATCCACTCTGTTGATAGTTTGAAACTGGCTACCCATCTGAACCACTTGGCCGAAACCAATGGCTGTAGACCGCAGGCTTGCTTGCAGGTCAAGCTACGGCCAGATCCTAATAAACAAGGCTGGACAGAGTCAGAGTTGCTAGAAAATTTGGATACGCTCGATCGCTACTCGTTTTTGCAGATTCGTGGTTTAATGACAATCCCGCCAGCCAATTTAGATGCGCCAGAAACGTTGGCAGTGTTTCAAGACTTGCATCGTTTGGCAGAAACTATTCGCCAGCGATCGCTGACTCACATTCAAATGCACGAGTTATCGATGGGAATGTCAGGAGACTATCCTTTAGCAATCCAGGCAGGTGCCACTATGGTTCGGCTAGGGCGAATAATGTTTGGCGATCGCCCCGTGTAGTCAGTATGAATTCGGTGTAAGGCTAATTTTGAATCGGCGATCGCTAGCAACGAACGCTAAATCCACTCACGTCTACATTCACATGTAGTTAGTGTTACGTTTGCTCACCCAACTAAAGCAAAGGTTTCATAGTGTAGCCGATAGCCAGAAATTTGAAACCTTGAGAAAGCGTTAAATAATCTAAAACTTAGTTTTTCTAGTATTAAGTTTATTCAGTAATAGCAAGATCGCTGAAATCCTTCCGTGGCGGCTATTTCTGAGGGTTGACACCAAATGATCAGAAAAAAAATAAATTAAAGCTTCCATTCTCAAAAACTAGAGGTATACTAATTTCTCAATTCAACAAAGCGGGTGAAACTCCAGAGCTGTAGCCTGCTTGCCGAATAATTTGTGTTCATTGTTTGATTTAGTCGGTAAAGTATCAAGGGGCAGTTTTGAGTTAGAACAACCCACGTAAATTGCGGTTTGTTTTAACAGCTACTAATGCAGTTCGCTGCTATGAAAATTGAGCGTGATGGAGCGTAACCAGTGAGTAATCTTTTTAGCAAACTACGGGACTTTGTAGGGTTTAACGAACCTATGGACTACGAATACGAGTACGACGAAGTGGTTGGAGATGACTACCAAGCTCTCTACCAACAGGAACATCCCCAAACCATGCCAACTGAAGAAGCACGGGCTCGTCGGGCTCGTTTTCGCGATCGTGCTGCGTTAACCTCTGAAAGCCCTATGACTAGCGGTACTTTGAGCAACGTCATTGGCATGCCAGGAGCGGTTAACGGAATTTCTGAAGTGGTGGTGATGGAGCCTCGATCGTTTGAGGAAATGCCTCAAGTTATCCAAGCACTGCGGGAGCGGAAATCCGTAGTGTTGAATCTGGCTATCATGGATCCTGACCAAGCGCAACGGGCTGTTGACTTTGTGGCTGGCGGTACCTACGCGATCGATGGCCACCAAGAGCGTATTGGTGAAAGTATCTTCCTATTCACCCCAAGCTGTGTTCAAGTCAGCACCCAGTCTAATGTTCTCCATGAGGTACCCCAACCTCAAATGCGGATGCCTCGCACCGCAGCTCCTGCTCCTGCTTGGACAAATGAGCCCATGCGGGTTGCTCAATAGCAGTGCAATGCTGCTGCCTGTAGCGGCGTACTGCGAGTAGTGAGACGATAGTTTAGGGGCGCTTGAGCGTCCCTATTTTTATGGCGTAATCATATGGCAATTAAATTGGGCGTAATTGGTGGTGGGGTAATGGGCGAAGCGTTGATCGATCGCCTGCTGAGCCAAAAACAGTTTGACCCCAAGGATGTACTGGTTAGTGAACCGTTGGCGCAGCGGCGTGCTTTTTTGAGCGATTGCTACGGCATTCAAGTCACCGCAACTAACCAGGAAGTGCTAGGCGCAAGCATTTTATTGCTAGCCATCAAACCCCAGGCATTTAGTCAGGTAGTCAATAGTTTGACTCAGGTGACAACCCCCTCTGCCGCTCTGATCCTTTCAATCCTGGCAGGAACACCGCTGGCAACCTTGGAAACAGCCTTTCCAAAACAACCTGTAATCCGAGCTATGCCTAACACTCCTGCAACGGTCGGTGCAGGCATCACCGCGATCGCCGCTGGTCAACACTGCCAACCTCAACATTTAGACCAAGCTCGCCAGATTTTTCAAGCTGTAGGAGAGGTGGTTGAAGTGCCCGAATCCCTGATGGATGCTGTCACTGGACTATCGGGCTCTGGTCCAGCTTATGTGGCCATCATGGTTGAAGCACTAGCTGATGGTGGTGTTGCGGCTGGGCTACCGCGGCCAATTGCTCTGCAACTTGCTATTCAAACTGTAAAAGGCACAGCTCAACTAATTCAGGAATCAGGCTCCCACCCCGGTGAGCTAAAAGACCGAGTTACCAGTCCCGGTGGCACTACGATCGCTGGCGTCACTGCCCTTGAAAAAGCTGGCTTTCGTTCTGCCCTAATTGAAGCCGTTTGTGCAGCGGCGGCGCGATCGCGGGAACTAGGAACCTAACTTTATTGTCTGCACTAGTAATTAATCACAGCGTTACTCGTAGAACTTTCTGAAAATTTTGGGAAGTTCTCAGATAACTAAGTACTTTCCTCATAGTCTTAGGGTTAAGAGAAAAATGCACCCATTTGCAGATGGGCGCCTACTCTAGATTGAGTGTCGCTGTGAATTAATTGACCATCATAAACTAATGGGAGTTTTTAGTATGAAGAAAGCTGCAGCACTAACCATGCTGGCGACGTTGATTGGCCTTACTGTACCCACTCCAGCCAACGCCCAGCAAGTTTGTATTGTAGACAGAAGCAATCGAGTTGTGTGTGGCCGTCGGGCGACCCAATGGGAAATTAACAATGGTGTAGGTGGTAGTGGTAGTGGCAGTGGCAGCGGTGGTTTCCAAGGCAACCGTGAACAAACTCGACGAGATGTTGAACGCCTTTACCGAGAGGTTCTGGGTCGCAGTGGCGATCGTTCAGGCGTAGATACCTATGTCAATCGGGTTACCCGCGAAGGCTGGTCTATGAGTCGAGTACGCAGTGATATGGCCTACAGCCAAGAGTCTCGCGATAACATTAATGACCTGTACAGAAAAGTGTTAGGCCGCAATGCGGATCCAGGTGGTATATCAGCCTACACACGCCAGCTTTCTGAAGGTAAGTCGTTGGACTGGGTACGGCGCGATCTAGAGCGCAGCCCTGAAGCTACCGGACGCAGATAACTTATCTGCTATCGTCTTTTAGTCTTGAACAGTCTGGAATTGATACTGGGTGCTACTCGTCTACCAATCAAATAAGGCGTTGCTGAATGCAAGTATGATTTTCCCCCACCCCCAAGCTAAAAATCCGATTCCCTCTGCCGGAAGGCTTGGGTGAGGGTGAAGACAGTTTAACAATTCATATCTCCATTCAGCAACGCCATTCGGCTCAGCAGAGCTTCTCTTAGTCGTGGAGGTTGTTAGCCCTAGAGAATTGCAACGCGATCGCGATTACATTACTAAACGAACTCAGTGTCAGGATCTTGGTATTCCTGAGCATTGGATTGTTGATCCGCAGGAGCAAACAGTTGTGGTTCTGGAGCCAGTGGCAGTGCCTACCAGATTGAAACTTTTGTTCACACCTCCAGCCCGATAGCTACGATCGCTCACCATCTGTCCACTGTCAAAATTGTCAACACCCTTCAGGGGTCTGCTCACACGCGCCAATGCTGACCCAACTGCTAGAGCCATCAGCCCAGTGTTCTTTTTTCCAGATGGGGGCATTGTGTTTTAGCGCGTCGATCGCGCACTGACAAGCGGCGAAGGCTTCTTTGCGGTGAGGACAGCCCACGGCGACAAGCACACTAATTTCCCCGACAGTGAGTTTGCCAATGCGATGGTGGATCACAACACGGTTCACGTCTGGCCATTGACTGCGGACTTGGGCAGCAATTTGCCTAAACACAGCGATCGCCATTGGTTCATAAGCTTGGTACTCCAGGTAGGAAACGGGTCGTCCTTCGGTGTTGTCACGCACCATGCCACTCATGACAACAATGGCACCATTGGCTGGGGCATCGGCTAGAGCATAGATTTCTGATAGGGACAATGGGGCGATCGTGATAGCTAAACTGTCTGCTGCGTGAGCGATCGCAGCAAAAGCTGGCAAGTTTGGCCAAGCCATTGGTTGAGTATTCACCATATCCGCACTATCACCCTAAGATGCCACAGTTTCATTATCAAGCTCAGAAGAGACACACCGATGACATCGATCAGACATTTTGATTCAAACTCACTGGTTATACTTGAGGGAATTGGTTAACAGAATGAAACAATCTTCCCAAACTTATGCTAGATTCATCGCTCTGTCGTTTCAACCAGGATGCTGTTTTCCACTGGACTGAGTTGTCTTGGCGCTTGTTTAACTGGCTGGCGGAACCGTGGCGTGTGTTTCTGATTCTGGCAACCATTATGGCAGTGCCTTGGGCGCTACGCTGGCGATGGAAACGGCGCATTACAAGGGCAGTGTTAGTTGTTGGGTTAATCTATTGCGCTCTCATCTCCCCTGTTGCAGTTGCGTTGGGTAATCGGGTTATGACGGCTTTTATTCCCAACGATTCTGGTCAGATAGCTGATGCAGCTGTGCTGTTAGGGCGAGGTGGCGCTCTGCGGCGAGATCGCGTCAGTGTGGCAGCTGAGTTGTGGCAAACAAACCGAACCAGTTTATTCTTTGCTAGTGGTAAGGGAGATGCGCCCTTCCTAGCCAACTTGCTGGTGGCAGCAGGCATTCCCGGTGACAAAGTGGATGGTGAACCCTGTTCTCGGACGACTGAAGAAAATGCCCAGTTCACGGCTAATATGCTGAAGCCGCGGGGCGTGAAGAAAATTGTGTTAATTACAGATCCACCCCATATGGTGCGATCGATTCTGACCTTTCGCAGTTTGGGGTTTGAGGTGGTTCCCCACACTACCACTGTGCCGCACGAAGTGACGACCGCGCAGGAGGCGGTGCTGTTGCTGCGTGAGTACATTGGCCTAGTTAGCTACAGCTTGAAAGGGCGATTCTCACCGCGGGAGCCAGTGGCGAACAATATTGTGGAAAGTCAGCCCCTACACAAGGTGGTAACTGAGGCAGTCGGTTCGTGATGGCAGCCTAGCCGATCGCCCCCACCACCATGCCAATTAGCAGTACAAAGCCAATCCACACATTTTGACGAAACAATCGCCCGTAGGTTTGCGGTGGAATTGTACGTTGCCAGAGCTGGTAGCTTTGCCGTGCCCACAGCAAGGTTGCTAAGCCCAGAGCCAACCAAAAGCCAATCTTCAAACCCATAACCCATGCCAAACCAGCTAGTAGGGCAGCCGTACCCGCAAAAAATAGCGCGATCGCGAGGGGGGTTTGGCGCCCGAAAAAGAGTGCACTGGAGTTAACGCCAATCCGGCGATCGTCCTCGCGATCAGGGATGGCATAAATCGTGTCAAACCCCAATGTCCAGAGCACTGTGGCTCCCCACAGTAACCAGGTCGGTAACCCAAAACAGGCAGTAGCTGCAGGCGTGACCCCACAACTAACCGCACCCCAGCTAATAAGCACCGCAAACCCCCAAGCGATCGCCAGCACCAATTGCGGCACTGGAAACACTCGCTTGGTCAGCGGATACAACACAATCACAGGCACCGCTGCCACACAAAGCCAAAAGGTTAGCGGATTGAGATATAGCGATAACACCCAAGCGCAAGCAAAACAAATCGATGCTACTGCCAGTCCCACCTGGATAGACAGGGATCGCGCGGCGAGGGGGCGCTGGCGAGTTCGCTGAACTTTGGGGTCAATGTTGCGATCCCACAAATCGTTGACGACGCACCCCCCAGCACTGGTAGCTAGTGCGCCTAGCACAATTACCCCAACTAGTGGCAACGGTGGATTACCCCGCGCAGCCAGCACTACTGCCCACAACGCTGGAATCATCAAAATCAGTCGTCCTGCGGGCTTGTCCCAGCGCAACAAGCGCACAACAGTCATCCAGGTTGGCTCTGGGCGATCGGACGGAGTCAACATAGTGAAAAGAAGCTCAGCTCAGTATCTTCACTCTAAGGCTTTTAAAGGGAGCACTGCTTCGAGGACTAGTCTCAAGAACGCGCATCCATAGGAAATTAGCCTCTTTGCCAACCCTAGTTCTCAGCGTGCTCCTCTAAATTGGCGTTTGGGTGCGTCACTGCTGGCAACTCCGTCATCTGTTCAGCCGCCGTTTGAATGCGCTGGTTGGCATACCGCCAAATTTCCCAAAGGCTGTATTTGAGAGAAATTTGCTTGCCGTCTTTGCTAGGGTTCAGACGATAACGCTGCACCACACTGGGATCGGTGAGGGCGGCGATCGATACATACTGTTCTAGCAAATCATCGTAAACGGATGGAAACGTCTCGCGGGGCTGGTTGAGATAGGCTTGCCACAACTGCAACCCGGCTTCGTAATCAGCGATCGCCCTTGTTAAGGCTGGATACACAGGATGTTGAGTTGCCCCAGGTTGGGCAGCAACCTGGTCAAGCTGTCCTTTGAGGCGCTGAACCAGAGCAGCATAATCTTCGTACAAGATGCCTACCTGATCCAGACTCAAGCGTGATAAAGCCTGTACCGAGAGGCGATTGAGGCTAGCCGCATTGTCTGAAAATTGTCGCATAAGCGCAATCATCTTCAGTTCCAGAGCAAGCCGCTGGCGAATCGTAGCGACATTTTGACGGTAGGTAACTAGCTTTTGTTGTGCTGTTTTATGAGCTGATGTAGTAACAGGAATCGATTCCAATAGGACAATAGCTTCTTGCCAGCGACGACTGGCATATTGCCAGCTTTTGATCGGATGGGAGGGATGTTGACCGCTAATAGCTGCCTGCCAAGCCAAATCCTCAGAAATGTCCAGGGTTCTACGAGCTGTTTGTTCTTGGGTAAAGCGATCGTCAATGGCCGTGTAATTTTTGCGATAGGTTTTAAGCAATTCCTGTGCTTGAGCAAATGTCGAGGTTTTGGCAGGAACTGCCTCCAGCAGGCGAATGGCTTGCCGCCAGTAGAGGCGCGCTTCTCGCCAGGTATCGACTGCATGGGGTGGATGCTGAACTAACTTAGCTGCTTTCCATGCGAGTTGGCGTGCCGCCGTCAAATTTTCTGTAGGATTAACATCTTTTGTGGAACTGGATGCTGCAAGCTCGGGGCTAGAAGCAGTTTGTTGGGAGATGGGCAAAACGATCAAGCCAATGCCTCCTATGGCTCCCATTAGCACAGCGATCGCCAACAATGCTCGATTCATATTGCCCTAACCCACCAAGTCCAGCAATAGCAGCAGTTGTAGCGGCAGATGAGCCTGATAGCTTGGCCTTATAGCTTAGGAATCAGGTATTTGCCCAAGCCAGCGCTACGCTAACATATCAGCTAACAATTGCCCGCAAATTAATCTAGGATTCATTAAACTGAAGCATTTCGCGTTAGGACGACGCTAACAGGCTGAACTTGCAATTAGCCAATGTGTCCTGTTGAGACGGCATTTGACCAGTCAGGATGAACTGAATGCAGCTCAGTTAATTCATGCTAATTGCCCGTAAAAGCAAAGTCAGGCTATCCCAAATTCACGCTACTTTAGGGAATGATGTGAAATCTACTTCCAGATGTCAACTCAATCAGCCCTGTACGAAGGCAAGGCCAAAATTCTTTACCCAACGGATGATCCGCAGGTACTGCTGACCTACTTCAAAGATGATGCCACTGCGTTTAATGCTAAGAAGCGCGGCACGATCGTAGGCAAAGGCTCGGCCAACTGTACAATCTCTAGTCATCTGTTTCGTTATTTGATGAGTCATGGGGTTCCTACCCATTTCATCGATCAGCCCAGTTCAAACGAAATGCTGGTGCGATCGGTCAAAATTGTTCCATTGGAAATTGTTGTCAGGAACATTTCAGCCGGGAGTCTCAGTCGAGAGACTGGAATTCCATTAGGAACCGTCTTGCAACATCCCTTGGTTGAGTTCTACTACAAAAATGACAGTTTGGGAGATCCGCTGCTGACGCCCGATCGCTTGTTGCTGCTTGATTTGGCCACCCCAGAACAAGTCGAACAACTGCGATCGCTCGCCCTGCAGATTAACACCTTGCTCACAGCCTTTTTTCAAGACTGTGGCATTACCCTGGTGGATTTCAAGCTGGAATTTGGGGTTGATCCTCAGCAGCAGCTTCTCTTGGCCGATGAAATTAGCCCAGATACCTGCCGCCTGTGGAACCAATCCGAAGCGGATCCGGCTCAACGCATCTTGGACAAAGATCGCTTTCGCCAGGATTTGGGAGATGTGGAACGTGCTTACCAACAAGTGCTGGAGCGAGTGCTTGGGCAAGCTGACACCTAGTTGCTAACCAAAGGGTTAGCCAATCCTATTTGCTGTCTACCCAATTTAAGTAGTCGTACCCACCAATGCGGTAAAATCATTCGGTTTCCTCCATGGTTTCCCTCAGTTGGTCTGGTTCAGCCCTGGTTGAACCTGTTCGGTGTGTGGATGTCTTTCAAAAGCTGAACGATCATGCGTTTATCCCCATTTCTCGTCGCGGTTCTTGCCGCATCTACAAGTTTTGTTTGGTCTGATTCTGCCTCTGCGCAGACCGCACAGTCTCTTCTTGGCCAGGGTGACCATTCGCCGATCGCATCAACCGAGAGCGACATTGCTAGTTTAGGAGATGCCGCAGCGATCGCTTCAACAAAACCTGTAAGTGCGATCGCGCCCACCTCCAGTGCCACCCAGCTCGGGCAAGCAGCCCCAGCAGATGCGCCACCCCCTAACGATCCATCTCCCTCCATTGATGCACCACCGGAACCTGCTATTCCTACTCCACAACCTGATCCGACACCTTCCCCCGTATCTCCCACGCCAGTTCCGTCTCCCCAGGAAACTCCTACAGGAACACCGACCCAGCCAACGCCACCGCCAGCTCAGCCGACACCACCTGCTGCTGAAGAAGAACCCCGTGTACTGGTTGCTGAAGTAGTTATTACAGGGGCAGACCCCGAGCGAAAGGCCGAAATTGAGCGTGTAATTCGGACACAGCCGGGGCGTACTGTTACCAAATCAGAACTACAACAAGATATCAACGCCATTTTTGCAACGGGTTTCTTTTCCAAAGTAGAAGCGTTGCCCGAAGATACGCCCTTGGGGGTACGGGTCACGTTTACTGTGCAACTCAACCCTGTGCTCAGAGCAGTCCAAGTCGATGGCAAGCAAGTCCTCCCCGATCGAGTCATTGCCGATGCCTTTGGTAGCCAGTACGGCCAAATTCTGAATCTGGTGCAACTACAAGCTGGTGTGAAAAAGCTAAACGATTGGTACCAGCAGAATGGTTATGTACTGGCTCAGATTCTGGATGCCCCAGTGGTCGGTAGTGATGGTACAGTGACTTTGCAGGTGGCCGAAGGCGTGGTGGAATCTATCCAGGTGCGCTTTTTGAACAAAGATGGGGAAGAGATTGATCCCAAAACTCAACAACCTGTAAAAGGTAGAACCCGCGATTTCATCATTACCCGCGAGTTTCAACTGAAGCCGGGAGATGTGTTCAACCGGGATCTTGTTCAGCGTGACTTGCAGCGGGCGTTTGGACTGGGCATTTTTGAAGATATTAAAATCGCGCTGGCACCAGGACAAGACCCCCGTAAGGTTACTGTTGTGACTCAGGTGATTGAGAAAAATACTGGATCGATCGCGGCTGGTGCGGGGATTAGCTCGGCCAGTGGCTTGTTTGGTACGGTTAGCTACCAGCAACAAAACGTAGGTGGCAATAACCAGAAATTCAATGCTGAAGTTCAGCTCGGGGAACGGGAGTTTCTGTTTGACCTTAGCTTTACGGATCCGTGGATTGGTGGTGATCCCTACCGCACGTCTTACACATTCAACATCTTCCGGCGACGCACTATTTCCCTTGTGTTTGATGGCGGTGACCCAGAGGTACGGCTACCCAATGGCGATCGCCCCCGTGTTCTCCGTACTGGGGTGGGACTCAGCTTTACCCGCCCTCTAAGCAAAGATGTGTTTAAACGTGCTGAGTGGGTGGCTTCTGTCGGTATTCAGTATCAGCGGGTTCTGTTGCGCGACCAAGATGGCGACCTCAGCCCGATTGATAGCCTGGGTAACCAACTCAGCTTTAGTGGCACCGGAGAGGACGATTTGCTGACGTTGCAGCTTGGGGTTGTGCGCGATCGCCGCGACGATCCTCTGCGACCTACCCGAGGTTCGGTACTGCGATTTGGTACTGAGCAATCCATTCCGATCGGCTCTGGCAACATCTTTTTCAACAGGCTCCGGGGCGGATACAGTTTCTATATTCCAACTCGTTTTCTACGCTTTACCAAAGGCTGCCAGCAACCTAATCCCAAAGGCAGTGACTGTCCACAGTTGTTGGCTTTTAACGTTCAGGGTGGTACAGTAGTCGGCGACTTGCCCCCTTACGAAGCGTTTATTTTGGGTGGAGCTAACTCGGTGCGCGGCTACGAAGACGGGGATTTGGCTGCTAGCCGCAGTTTTATTCAAGCCACAGTGGAATATCGTTTCCCCGTATTCTCAGTTGTCTCCGGTGCGTTGTTTGTCGATGCAGCAACTGATTTGGGCTCCCAAAATAACGTGATTGGTAACCCAGGTGGCATCCGTAACAAACCTGGCAGTGGCTTTGGTTATGGAATTGGGGTGCGTGTTCAATCTCCCCTCGGCCCGATCCGACTGGACTATGCCATTAACGACGAAGGTGATAGCCGTATCCAGTTTGGGATTGGGGAGCGCTTCTAGATGAAAATTCAGGATCCTGCTCAAGTTGCTCAATTTCATGCCAATGCTGCGGATTCACAACATACTGTGAGGGCAGCATTTAGTCGTGCTGGTGTGGGACTTCACAGCGGTGAAACGGTACAGGTTACTGTTAAACCAGCAGCACCAGGCAGGGGGCGCTATTTTGTGAGAACCGATTTGCCAAATGCTCCCGAAATTCCAGCCCAGATTGATGCTGTGTGCCAAACACGGCTTTCAACTGAATTGGGGCAGGGAGATGCTCAAGTACGCACCGTAGAGCATTTGCTGGCAGCATTGATAGGCATGGGCGTTGATAATGTCTGCATCGAAATTACAGGAGCGGAAGTTCCGTTGTTGGATGGGTCAGCGCAGGAGTGGGTACAGGCGATCGCTGAAGTAGGCATTCTTGCTCAGGAGCAGCCGCGATCGGCTTGGGTACTACAAGCCCCTGTTTGGGTGCAGGCGGGTGATGCCTTTGTAGCAGCTTTGCCAGCCCCTACCTTGCGATGCACCTACGGTATTGACTTTGAGCTAGTGGCGATCGGCAACCAGTGGCACAGTTGCGTTCTCACCCCAGAAACCTTTGCCCAAGAAATTGCTCCAGCTCGTACCTTTGGCCTAGCCCATCAAATTGAGGCGTTGCGTGCTCAGGGATTAATCAAAGGTGGCAGCCTCGACAACGCTTTGGTTTGCAGTACTGAGGGCTGGCTCAATCCACCCCTGCGATTTGCAAATGAACCGGTACGTCATAAACTTCTAGACTTAGTGGGAGACTTAAGTTTACTAGGAGAACTTCCTACTGCTCATTTCGTAGCCTACAAGGCAAGCCATCAGTTGCATACTCAGCTTGCTACCAGGATTAACCAACAGCGTTTTGCTTGATGACCAGCCTAATTAGTGCAACAGACTATAACAGCATCACGTAATATTGGGCTTTGGGAGCACCCTCATCCAGCACAATGTTTCTACTCCGCAATGTTTCTAAGGCGAATCTATGTCCATGCTCACAAACTCCAATACCCACGTGGTTAGCCTCGATCAAACCGATACCGACAGCGAAACGCACTACGCTACTCATCCAGAAGCTGGCTTAGTGATGCCGGTGGAGGAAATTCATAAGCTGTTGCCCCACCGTTACCCGTTTTCCCTGGTCGATCGCATTATTGAGTACATCCCAGCCAAGCGAGCCGTTGGCATCAAAAATGTCACCTTCAATGAGCCTCATTTTCAAGGGCACTTTCCCGATCGCCCAATTATGCCGGGAGTGCTGATCGTAGAAGCCATGGCACAAGTGGGTGGCATTGTCCTCACCCAGCTTAAGGAAGCACCGGGTGGACTGTTTTTATTTGCTGGTATTGATAAAGTTCGGTTCCGTCGTCCTGTCGTACCGGGTGACCAACTCGTGATGACAGTGGAACTGTTGTGGGTAAAGCAGCGTCGGTTTGGCAAGATGCAAGGGCGGGCTGAGGTGGATGGCCAACTTGTCTGCGAGGGCGAGATGATGTTTTCCCTGGCTGACTAGCCTAGTTCAGGTCTGTCTGCTTGTCGTTCAGAAGTTCACCTCTCCGCTCGGTTTAATCTACTCTACCAAGCCACCATGACCACTTTGATCCACCCCACAGCTGTAATTCATCCCAATGCCAACCTGCATCCGACGGTTCAGGTCGGCCCCTATGCCGTAATCGGCCCAGAGGTGACGATCGGCGCAGGGACAACGATCGGCGCTCATGTTGTGTTGGATGGCTGGACGGAAATTGGCGCGCGCAACCAAATTTTTCCAGGAGCTGCGATCGGACTAGAACCCCAAGACCTGAAGTATCAAGGAGCCAGAACCCTCGTCAAAATTGGTGATGACAATATCATCCGAGAATACGTCACCATTCACCGAGCCACATTTCCTGGCGAAGAAACCCGTCTGGGCAATAGTAACCTGCTCATGGTGTATTCCCACATGGGGCATAACTGCATCATTGAGGATGAGGTTATTGTTGCCAACTCTGTTGCTTTGGGTGGTCATGTCTATATCGAATCACGAGCACGGATTAGCGGTGTGCAGGGCGTCCACCAATTTGTTCACATTGGCCGTCATGCAATGGTTGCAGGCAGCCGATTAATTCGCGATGTACCTCCTTACATGCTCGTTGAAGGTAGCCCGATGCGAGTTCGCACTCTGAATCGGGTGGGGTTGCAACGGGCTGGCGTTGATACGAGCGGGCTTCGGCAGGCATTTCGCGTGCTTTATCGATCGGGGTTAACCCTAACCGAAGCACTGGACAAACTCGAAGCTACTGCTAGCGACGAACACGTGCAACATCTGTGTCGCTTCCTGCGGGAGTCGCAACAGCCAGGACGTCGCGGCCCTGTGACCGGAAAGCGTTTGGGCGATACCTCGGATGATGAGTAGGGTATGGCTAAGTCAGTTCGTCTGTTTATCAGCACAGGAGAAGTTTCTGGCGATTTGCAAGCCTCGCTGCTGATTGATGCTCTGCAACGGCAAGCAGCTCAGCGGGGACTTGAGTTAGAAATTTTGGCGCTGGGGGGCGATCGCATGGTGGCCGCTGGAGCCAAGCTACTTGGATACACTACCGGCATTGGTTCCGTGGGTCTGCTGGAATCAGTGCCCTTCATTTTGCCGACTCTGAAAGTTCAGCGCCAAGCCAAGCAATATTTGCAGCAGAACCCACCGGATTTGGTAGTGCTGGTGGACTACATGGGGCCAAACGTGGCGCTGTGCGGTTACCTGCCCAAGCATTTGCCTAGGGTGCCTGCGGTTTACTACATCGCACCGCAGGAGTGGGTGTGGCGAGCCAGTTCCTACAACACTAAGTGCATTATCAACGGTACCAAGCGGGTGCTGGCTATTTTTCCTGAAGAAGCACGTTACTTTCAGGAACAAGGTGCCCAGGTAACTTGGGTAGGACATCCGTTGGTCGATCGCATGCAGTACGCCCCCGATCGTGCCACTGCCCGTGCCGCTTTGGGCATTCCAGATGACCAGCTCACGGTGGTACTCATGCCTGCCTCTCGTCAGCAAGAAATTCGCTACCTGCTGCCGGTGATTGCCCAAGCCGCCCAGCAAATCCAAGCCCAAATTCCCCAGGTACGCTTCTGGATTCCCCTGGCACGAGAAACCTATCGAGGGGCGATCGAACAGGCCGTCAAAGACTACGGCTTGCAGGCCACGGTGCTGTCTGATCCAACGGCACGCCAACTACCTATCGGGAAGGCTTTGCAGAAATCTCCCACGATGCAGGCAATTGCGGCGGCTGACCTTGCTATTACCAAATCGGGCACGGCCAACTTAGAAGTTGCGCTGCTCGATGTGCCCCAGGTTGTGCTTTACAAAGTGAATCCCATTACAGCCTGGGTTCTGGGCAAATTACTGCGGTTTTCCATTCCTTATATGTCGCCTGTCAACTTAGTAGAAATGAAGCCTGTTGTCCCAGAGTTTTTACAATCTACGGCCACTCCAGACAACATTGCCCAAACCTCGTTGCAGTTATTATTGGATCCTGCAAAACGAGCTGCCATGTTGGCAGGCTATGCCTCTATGCGGCAGGCTGTTGGGGCTCCCGGAGTCTGCGATCGCGCTGCTCAAGAAATTCTGGCTCTATTGCCTTCCTAGTGGACTAGCTCCCTTCCAATTCTCGCTTCAAGCACTTGTAGCTAATCCGCTAGTGTTGGTCACAAAGGAATTCCCAGTCTCTTGGCCAGATAAGCTCGCATCGCTTTGGTCAGCCAGCCAACTAACAAATGCCGTGCGATCGCATCTTGCTAGAGTTTACTAAGCCCACTTTTAAAAACCAAAAGATTGATAGGAATTAGAACAAGTAAGATATGAAGTTGTTGAGTTGATGCATTGCAATGCATCCTACGCAAGGAGCGATCGCGCTAACTTTCAACATGTCTAGCTTGCTATTAAGTTTGCGATACATTGCTGAAAATCGCCCTACATTCATACGGTACTAAACACAACCAGCAGAAGGCATTTTAGACAAAATTTCAGAACATCCAATACGGTGATAAATCGTGTTATCGACAAAGGGAGGATCGCAAATATCGCTAGTCGTATTCGGGTTTACAGTCAGTAAGGCTAAGGGATTCACTGTCTAAAAATCCTGCGATCGCCATTTCCAGTACCAGTTCAACCGGGTACTCCGTTTCTCTGGCATCAGCCAGCAATGCCCGTTGAATCCGTTCCGGTAAAGCAGCAAGAATCATCTTGGCGGCAACTGGACTCAAATGTTCGTCCGTTTGTTCTGGTGACTCAGAAGTGGGTGCTGTTTGCATCAGTCTCTCGCTGGATATCTTGCGTTATAGGGCGGTTTGGTTGCTGCCACAACGATCGCTTCTAACTCAGATAATAAGCGTCTGAAGCTGAATGAAATTGAGGGGGTAAATCAGCAGCCTGACATCATTGGGGAGTAGTCTAGCCATGCCCAGAGAGCGGGTTTGTGCCCACCACAAAGCCGCTCTCTGGTATAGCGGGTTTTGCCCACATACAACAGTCCCAAGTCTCGATGTCTGACCAGGTAAATACTGGCACTAGCCGTGATCGCTTTGAAGTCCCGCGTAATCGGAGCGCATTGGTCAAACGGCGTGTTGACTAACGCATCCAAGATGGCTAACGCTTGCGACTCCGCCTCATTATTTCTACTCATGGACACCGCTATTTCAACCATGCCATTTTCGTCTATAGTACAAAGTTACTGTACTTGCGACCCCAAAATGTGTTTGCCTTGTTGTTATGGCAGCAGGGGCAGTATAGACTTCATCCCAGCTAATTTGAACCCAAAGGCCACTAGTCGTACTTTGGGTCGTAGTAATCGGCAAAGGAAAAGGTGTGGTACGAGTCTAGCCAGCCGTGGTGAGCATGGCCGCGATCGCCAGAAGGTCGTCGTGTAATCATGATGGGTTCTCCTGCATAAGGGTTAAGGGGAAAAGGGGGATGGCTATAATTGGAGCAATTTCCGCGCACCACTGATATGAAACACGCTGGTGATGCTACGTTAGATGCCCTAGAGCCACTGTTGATTCGGTTGCGGCAGTGTGAAGGGCTACGTGAGAAGAAGCGAGGCACATTTTACCGAAAGTCACGTGCATTTCTGCATTTTCATGAAGACCCAAGTGGGTTATATGCCGACTTGCGCTATCCCGATGATTGGCATCGTTTTCCAGTGAACACGTTGGCTGATCAGAACCATCTGATGCACCAAGCCTTTCTCCTGCTGGACGCAGGTGGGACGATTGCTGGAAACTAGGGCGCGTCATCAATTAACGGTCAACCGTCTGAGGCATAATCCTTACCGCGCCCGCCTCAAAGACTAGGCTAGGGGCTGGAAACTTTCGATCATTCGGATTCTAGCTGGAATTAATCACAGCCCCTAGAACCTGTAAGCGAATACTACGCTTAAGCTAAAACTGTTTATAGTCAAACTATGCTACTAGTTAGTACTAGTGCAAATAGTTAGGCTTCATACATTAACATTGTTTGTGCACAGAAATTAACTAAGGACGGCTACCTAGCCTGCAAAAAATTAGAGGAGATTGAGTGAAACTAGAAGAGCTAAATCATGTGCGAAACTACCTGTTCCTGAAATGCAAACGCTTGAAAAAACTCATCCTAAGTTCTCGGAACTGAAACATCGTCTTACGGAAATTGATGACATTAATGCGGCAGCCTCGCTCTTGTACTGGGATCAGGCGACCTACATGCCACCCCAGGGATTAGCCGCACGGGGTCGCCAACTGGCTACACTGCGCCAACTGGCTCACGAAAAATTGACCGATGGCGCGATCGCTCAGCTTCTAGATGACCTCGATACCTATGCTCACGACTTACCCTACGATTCTGATGAACGCAGCTTGCTACGCCTGAGCCGCCATCTGTACGAGCAAGCAGCACGAGTTCCGGCTAGCTTTACAGCGCGGCTGTCTCGCCATCGTACCGAGTGCTACCAAGCTTGGGCACAGGCTCGGCCAGAAAATGATTTTGCCCTAGTGCAACCCTACCTGGAAGAAATGCTGGAACTAAGCCAGGAATGGGCCAGCTTTTTCCCTTACGATCACATTGCCGATCCGTTGATTGACCTGTCGGACTACGGCATGAAAACAGAGGAAATTCGGAGGATCTTTGCAGAACTGCGGCAACAACTGGTGCCCTTGGTACAAGCGATCGCTACCCAACCTCCTCTGGACGATCGCTGCTTACACCAGGTTTACCCAGAAGCCGAGCAAATTGCCTTTGGGCTATCGCTGATCCAGCAGATTGGCTACGACTTAAGTCGAGGGCGGCAGGACAAAACCTTGCATCCCTTCATGACCAATTTCTCTATCAACGATGTTCGCATCACCACGCGCGTGTACGAAACTGACCTGAGTCAGGGGCTATTCAGCACGATTCATGAAATGGGGCACGCACTGTACGAGTTGGGCAATGACCCTGCCTTTGAAGGAACGCCCCTGGCAGGTGGCATTTCCTCTGGTGTCCACGAAAGTCAGTCGCGCCTGTGGGAAAATTTGGTGGGGCGATCGCGTCCTTTTTGGCAACATTTTTACCCCAAGTTGCAGCAGGCATTTCCAACCCAGTTGGGCACTGTGCCGATGGAGTCGTTCTATCGTGCCATTAACAAAGTCGCCAAGTCACTGATTCGGACGGATGCCGATGAAGTTACTTACAACCTGCATGTGATGATTCGTTTCGATTTAGAAGTAGCCATGCTGGAGGGTAAGCTCGCTATCAAAGATTTGCCAGAAGCCTGGAATGAGCGGTATCGCAGTGACTTGGGCATTGTTCCCGACAGCGATCGCAATGGGGTGTTGCAGGATGTGCATTGGTATAGTGGACGCATTGGCGGGATGTTCCAGGGCTACACCCTTGGCAATTTGATGAGTGCCCAGTTCTTTGAAGCCGCGATCGCGGCTCACCCTGGCATTCCTACTCAAATTGCAACTGGCCAGTTTGAAACCCTGCACCAATGGCTACGCACCAACATTTACCAGCATGGACGGAAATACACAGCGGCAGAGTTGCTGTTACGCGTAACAGGGCAAAGCCTCAATCCAGCACCACTCATGGCCTATCTCAGTCGGAAGTACGGCGACCTTTATGCCCTATAGCGAGGAGTATGCTCAACATTAGAACCTTCTAAGGTAGTCCCCCTCACATCAGCCCTTGCTCTAACCAGTAAGATGAGAGTGCTACCCGTGTGTTACTGGCTACATCCAGGAGAACCCTCTCCGCGCGGGAATGGGTCAACCCAACTTCGCTGCCCTAGCCACCCCTCATGCAACTACAAGACCTACAAGAGCGCTATCAAAAAGGAGAACGGAATTTTACCAATGTGGATCTCAGTGGTGCTAATCTGAGTGGCTTTAACTTGGGGGATGCTAACCTGACCGGCGCTAACCTAACAGAAGCTAACCTGAGTTGGACAACGCTAAATCGAGCCAACCTAACTGGTGCTTGTCTACGACGGATTAATCTGCGGAATGCTTCGTTAAACGGCACTATTTTGAATCGCGCCATTCTAAATGGTGCCGACTTGACCAAAGCCGATTTGCGATTGGCAAAGCTTCAGGAAGCTGACCTCAATTGGGCAATGTTGCAAGAGGCCGATCTGGGTGGGGCTGACCTCCGATCGGCCAAACTAGATCAGGTCAACCTGGAACGCGCCAAACTGAATAGCAGCTATCTGGCCGGAGCTGACTTGATGGAAGCTAACCTGCGACGAGCCAATCTGTCTAGTGCCAACCTGGATCAAGCCAACCTGCGGGAGGCTCACTTAGAAGAAGCCAACCTGCGGGAAGCCAATCTTGTCGGAGCTAACCTGAGTGAGGCCAACCTGTCTGGTGCCTACTTACGACAAGCCAACTTGACCGAGGCCGACTTACACCGGGTTGTGTTGACAGGAGCCGACCTCAGCGAAGCAACTCTGGGCAGTGCCGATTTAAGTCGGGCAAATTTGGCCGGAGCTTACCTGCTAAAAGCGAGCTTCCGCAAAGCCTATCTGCTACGAGCCAATCTTCAAGACGTGTACTTGTTGCGGGCAGATTTGAGCGAGGCCAACCTGCGAGGAGCAGATCTGCGGCGGGCAGATCTGAGCGGTGCATACTTGGAAGATGCATCCCTAAGCGAAGCTGACCTAAGCGATGCCTTTCTGCTAGAGAGTCATTTGATTAGAACCAACTTAGATGGCGCAGTGATGACGGGCTGCTGTATTTCTAACTGGCATATAGAAGAAGTGGATCTGTCTAAAGTCAACTGCCGCCATGTCTACATGCAGTTTGACCCAGTAGCCAAGAAATCTACCGATCGCTACCCTGTCGATCGCGACCTGGAACCCGGCGAACTGGGGCGATCGTCCGACGGCAGCACCAACGTCGAGATTTACTTTACCGAACTGCCAAACTGGGAGGTGCTGGTGTTGACCCTGGCTCAGATAGAACTGGAAGGGCAAAATTTGAGCCTGACCCTTTCCCGCTACGAACGAGTGGATGACAATTACCTGGTCGTGCTGATTGCTAATCGCCCTGTCAATCCCAAAGTACTGACTCGTCGCATTTTCATGGTCTACGCTGAAATGCGCCAGCGGTGGCAGGCTCGTCGTTTGGAGGTATTGGGCTTATTGGGCATTGGAGCCACATTCAACGCACCTGATTTGGCTTTGCAACCTCCTCCAGATGCTCATCTGCAAGCCCCCAAGCCACTGCCCTCACCAGACAAGCGGGGACGCATTTACCAGGAAGTGGTGCGCCAGATTCAGCACATTCTGCAATCACAAACCCTGGAGCAATCCACACAAAACGTGCAACGTCTGATAGATTACCTTGACCGCCAAGGCGTTTCCACTGAAGAGATCCAGAAAAAACTGGTAGGCCAAGCGATCGCCCAGCGCGCTCGGCAAGACAGTCGTTTTCGCGAACACCTAGTGCGTTGGGAAAAAAATGCTCCTGAGGAAATGCGGTATTCTACCGTGGGGCAGGCCATGCGTGTGGCAATTGCCCTGCTCTGGAGCCAGTCTTCCCAGACTCTCTAGTCAACCCTTTCAGGTAGAGTCTATCCCAACATAATGACCATCACTAACCACGAGCCTATGACTTGGCTCTATCGCTATCCTCCCCTCCAGGCTGGTACCCTGCTTCGCCGCTACAAACGGTTTTTTGCTGATGTAGAACTGGCCTCTGGCGAGGTGGTAACAGTGCATTGCCCCAACACGGGGCCTATGACCGGTGTGTGCATTCCAGGACAACCTGTGTATGTTTCCGCAAGTGATAATCCCAAACGCAAACTGGCCTACACCTGGGAACTGATCCAAGTCTGCGACACACAGCCTACCTGGGTTGGAGTGAATACAGCCTTGCCCAATCGGGTTGTGCAGCAGGCACTGCTCGATCGCCTATTTCCAGAGTTAGGTAGCTATGCAGAGGTGCGATCGGAGGTGGCCTATGGGGCCGATAGCAAATGTCGCGTAGACTTCTTACTTCAGGGTGATGACAAGGCCGTTTATGTAGAAGTTAAAAACACTACTTGGGCTAAGGGTGACTTGGCACTGTTTCCAGACACAGTGACTACCCGTGGTCAAAAGCATTTGCGCGAGCTGACAGCGTTGCTGCCCGCTGCCAAAGCCGTGATGCTGTATTTCATTAACCGGGGGGATTGCCCTACCTTTGCCCCTGGTGACAGTGCCGATCCGATGTATGGTCAATTGTTGCGATCGGCGCTTGCTCAAGGACTCCAGGTTCTGCCCTGCCGTTTTGACGTGAGTCCAGAGGGAATTCGCTACCTAGGACTGGCCAATCTAAAGATTGTGTGAGGAAGGAATCAATTCGGCCAGATTGAGCCGCGTCTCAGCGGAAAAAAGATTCACAAAACAACATCCTGGGTTACGATACACATCGGTAGCCTCGATGCTGGCGGTATTTTTAGTGTTGGGTAATGAATTGCTACCAGTGGGCATTACAGATTGACTAATGAGGTGTGATGAGATGAACCAAGGTCGCTCCTTGCTTGCTAAAGCTTCCGCTCGACTGTGCCAAAGGCTTGTCTTGTCAGGGGTGGCTCTGGTGGGGGCAATCTTTCTCAGTACCTATTGGCAGCAGCCAGCGGCGATCGCCACGCAACCACCCCAAATCGCCACAGCTAACTGGAGAGGTGCATCGTTCCCAGTCGAAAATTTTCAAGCGTACACATCGCCCTTTGGTTACCGGCGATCGCCCTACGGCAACGGCTACGTACAAGAGTTTCACCGTGGTCTGGATATGGCTGCGCCCGAAGGCAGTTACATTCGCAATTGGTGGTTGGGACGGGTTGTAGAAGTGTCTGATGATTCTGCATGTGGCACCTCTGTCGTAATTCAGTCCGGTGAATGGGAGCACATCTACTGTCATATGCAAGGCCATGTAGAGACGGCAAACGGGCAGAAATATTTAATCGATCGCGAAGGCGGCATTCAACTCACCGAAGGCCAACAAGTTCCAGCAGGCATTCGGATTGGGCGGGTAGGAATGACTGGACGCACCACTGGTCCGCATTTGCACTGGGGTTTAAAGTTTGCCAGCCAATGGGTCGATCCAGCCCTTGTCTTGCAGGCTATGTATGCTGAGCAAAACGGCAGTCAGTCAGTTTCTGCACGGCCTTCCAACTAAGGATTTGAGCTGCGGACAGGCTAAAGTCAGCAGGCTAACTCTTTAACACTAGAGGGCTAGGATAGGAGAGGCTCACAATCCTAACATTTGCTCTTTCAACCTAGCTTTGCCATGCCGTTAGATGTCCGTTTTGCTATCATCAGTGACCCTCACATTGCTCTACCTGAAACTGTTTGGCAACATCCCAATCGTTTCCATTTATGCGAACTGAGCATTCCCGCGATCGAAACTGTTTTTGCTGAACTGAGTCAGATTGACTTGGATTTTCTGTTGCTACCTGGTGACTTGACCCAGCATGGAGAGCCAACCAATCATGCATGGCTGGCCGATCGCTTGGCGCAGCTTCCCTACCCAGCCTACGTTATTCCTGGTAACCACGACATTCCTCAACTAGAGGCCAATGAAACGTCGATCGCCATGGCGACCTTTCCCTATTACTATCGCAACTGTGGCTACACCGACCCCACCCAGTTTTACTACACCTGCCAGCCCTGTCCTGGTATTCGCTTAATTGGCCTTAACTCAAACACCTTTGATGCCGCCGGAAATCAGCAAGGCGTGATGGATCAGGCTCAACTAGTCTGGTTGCAAGAGGTACTAGCCAACGTGCAAGACGAACTTGTGCTGGTTATGGTGCATCACAATGTGTTAGAGCACATACCGGGACAAGCCAATGATGCAATGGCACGGCGGTACATTTTGGAAAATGCACCCACTTTGGTGAACCTGCTACAGCAGGCAGGAGTACAGCTCGTATTTACTGGGCATCTCCATGTTCAGGATGTCGCCTACGCAAATGGGCTGTACGACATTACTACCGGCTCCTTAGTCAGTTATCCTCACCCCTATCGCATGCTGCATTTGCGTACCGATGCCCAGGGGCAACTCTGGCTACAGGTGGAATCAGGTCGGATCAAGACATTGCCCGGTTGGGACATGCTGCAACAAATGTCGCGAGAATGGATGGGGTCTAAATCACGCCCGTTTATGTTGCGGCTGTTGATGCAGCCGCCTCTGTGTCTAGCACAGGCAGATGCAGAATCTTTTGTTGACGAGTTGCAGTACTTCTGGGCTGATGTGGCGAATGGTGATGCCAGATTGGAATTTCCAAATTTACCAGCCAATGTTTGCCGCTATTTTCAAACGTTCAGCGCGATCGACGCGGACGGCAGCCCTCAGTGGATTGACAATCACATTGCCCTTCGATTGCGCTGATAGTATGACCCTGTGCGATTGCCAACCTTGCTACTTGATTTGACTCATTAGTATCACTGTCGATCGCGGCTCCACAGTATGCTGACGTTGGCGAATCACGGGTGCATCTTGCAACTCGTAGATGTCGTTAGGAGAAGGCAAAGCAGTATCAATCAGCCGATACCAGCTTTCTCCACGTTGTAGCGATGGTAGCTCAAAGGTCAGCGGCATCCAGTAGGCGTTCATCATCAAGTGAATGCATTCACTAGCCTCTGGGTGGCACAAAGTGCAAGCCAACACATGAGAATTCTCACTCCAATCGGGCTGATGTAGTGTAAGGCCATGCCAAGTCAGGTGTGGATTGTCGCTTCTTTCAGTTACCTCTAGCAATCGCGTTTGCTGCAATATGTCTAGTGACTGACTAAAACGAATCAGGCGGCGTACAAATCGTAGTAGACCTGCGTGGCGATCGATCGCATCCCAATCAAACCAACTGATTTCGCTGTCCTGACAGTAGGCATTATTGTTGCCGTGTTGGGTGCGACGTACCTCATCCCCCATTAGCAACATCGGCGTGCCCTGCGACATGAATAGAATGGTTAGTAAGTTTTTAATCTGTCGCTGCCGCAGTGCGTTCACCTCAGGATCATCAGTTTTTCCCTCAACTCCACAATTCCAACTTTGATTGTCGTTGGAACCATCGCAATTGTTCTCGTTATTGGCCTCGTTGTGCTTGTCGTTATAGGAAACTAGATCATTTAGGGTAAAGCCATCGTGACAGGTGACAAAGTTAATGCTGCGGGTAATTTCGCGATCGGGCTGCTGGTAAATATCTGGGCTACCCAAGATCCGGGCTGCTACCCGACTGACTGTGTTGCTATCACTTTTGACAAAGCGCCGGACATCATCCCGAAAGGGGCCATTCCACTCGGCAAATCGCTCGCCAATGAAAGACCCCACCTGATATAACCCACCAGCATCCCAGGCTTCGGCAATAATTTTGGTTCCAGCCAAAATCGGATCTGACTCGATCGACCACAGGATGGGTGGATCCTCTAGGGGATGTCCTGTGCGACTGCGAGATAGCACCGAGGCTAGGTCAAACCGAAACCCATCCACATGCATCGACGCCACCCAATAGCGCAAGCTATCAATAATCATTTGCCCCACAATTTCGTGGTTGGCCTTGAGGGTGTTGCCACAACCGCTGTAGTTGGCGTAATACTCTGGGCGCTTGGCATCTAGGATGTAATAAGCCTGATTCTCAAACCCTTTGAACGAGAGAGTTGGCCCGCGATGGTCACCTTCTGCTGAGTGATTGAACACCACATCCAAAATCACTTCAATTCCCGCTCGATGCAATGCTTTGACCATGTCGCGAAACTCATCCACATGACCCAGTGGGTCGAGCCGAGAACTGTAAGCACGGTGAGGCGCAAAAAAGGAAACCGTACTGTAGCCCCAGTAGTTTTTAAGGCCGGGGCGTACATCTTGCTCATCAAATTCATGAATAGGCAGCAGTTCTACCGCAGTAATCCCCAATTCCTTGAGGTAAGGAATCTTTTCAATCACCCCAGCATAGGTGCCGCGCTTTTCGGGTGTGACACCAGAATTGGGATGGCGGGTAAAGCCACCCACATGCATTTCATAAATGATGGTTTTGGCGTAGGGAATTTGCAGAGGCATGTCTCCTTCCCAATCGTAATTATTGGGATCGAGTACAACGCCGCGTAGGGCTTGGGCACAGTTATCTTCGGCATGAATAGCTGCGGCGCGATCGTACCGTCGCCACCCAACTACAGCCCTAGCGTAGGGGTCGAGCAATACTTTATTGCTGTTGAACCGCAGTCCTTTGTCTGGGTTGTAGGGACCATAGACGCGGTAGGCGTAGATTTGCCCCATGCCAATGTCTGGAACAAAGCCATGCCAGTAGTAAAAGGTTTTGTTGGCTTGCGGATCGAACTGGATGATACGGCTAGGCTCAGGGCTATGGATGTCATCAAACAAGAGCAGGTCGATCGCCGTAGCATTTTTGGAGAAGACACAGAAATTTACGCCACCTGGGCAGACCGTTGCTCCCAGAGGGTAACTTTGTCCTCGCAATACATCAGAGTGCGGTGAGCCCATAGGTGCAGATTGGGGGTAGAAAACAGTTAGCAAACAGGCAGCAGTCACATTGGCTCGCCTTGATCATAGGGCGATTGTGGCTGGCTAATTGGCCTAGCAGACAAAGGTTAACCAAGTTCAAGGCTTGTTAAGAGAATCGCAAAGGATCGTCACAGCCAGAAGACTCCTGCCACAATGAGAACAATTCGTTTGGAGCATGGAAAACTTAAGTTTGAGTCAGGCTAATGCTCATGTTTCAGCGTTAATTGTTCTTGAGCGTTCTGTTTAATTAAGTGGGTCACGCGATCGATGCATTAACCCTCAAGGTGACGGTATCCACACCTGTCCTGGAATTGGGAGTTTTCACTATTCATGCCAACCCATCCTTTGTTTCGCCCTATTCCTCCATCTCCCAACGCGGTTGATGTGCGGGAACAATTGCAGATGGCTTTGGCGATCGCCGATGCGCCGATGCTGGCATCATTACTGACAGACTGTTTGCCACCGATCGCCCAGCCCCACCAGCTACGCGCTATTTCTAGCCGGGTCAGTGTGCCCACAGGTCAAGACGCTGCCGCCGATGCCGTGTTGCAGGTAGAAATGGTTCGCTGCGTGCTGGCCGAAACCCATCCACACGTGCAGCCCCCAGATTGGCGCTGGGAAAGCCGCGAACTGACGCAATTGACCCAGCACGAATCAGAGTTGCAAACCCTAGCGCAGTATATTCCGATGGCTCCGGCGATCGCGCTGCTGGCAGAGGCAGGCTTTCAACCTGGACAAATTGATGAGATTTTGCGCTTGCCACGAGAAGCCTGGTACAAGTCTTGGTGGTGCACGATCGCCCCAGAGGGCAAACCTTCCCCGCCGTTTCTGCGCTGTCTTCGCAGTCGCCATCATCCCGATGGCACCCTCACCCTGCAATACAAGGATTTTTACGAGTCCAGCAAACCTGCCTGTTTCAGTAGCCAACCACAAACCGTACTGGTGGCTATCCGTGCTGAAGCACAGCCCTTTGGCGACACCCTACACCGGATCAATCACCAACGCCAACTCCTCAACGCACAATCTGTAGTGTTGATTGGCACAACCCTGTCAGAACTGGAAGTGCAAGCCTTTATGCGTCAGGGGGTTAGTGTCTATCCCGCAGTAGAAATAGCCGTGCCATTCCAGGCTAGCTGCGGCCAGTGCGATCGCGGGGAATGCCCGATGAATGGACGCAATCCGTCTCCTGTCGCCCTATGCTATGGCTACCTCGCTCCCAGCGAATGGGTTTAAGCAGTTATGGCCAAAGTTGTAGTAGTTGGGGGTGGAGCCGCTGGTTTTTTTGGCGCGATCGCCTGTGCTGAAGCCCGTCCCTCGCTGCAAGTAACACTATTGGAAGCAGCACGCCAACCCCTCGCCAAAGTTCGCATCTCCGGCGGTGGGCGCTGCAACGTTACCCATGCCTGCTTCGATCCAGCGTTGCTAGTGCAGCACTATCCCAGAGGCAACAAAGCTCTACGCAGTGCATTTTCCCGGTTTCAAGCCAAAGACACTGTTAGCTGGTTTACCCAACGGGGTGTGATGCTCAAAACCGAAGCCGATGGGCGCATATTTCCGACAACGGATGACTCCGCCACCATTATTCAATGCCTGATCCATGCCGCTGCCGATGCCGGGGTCAAACTCTATGCTGGCGCTTCGGTTAGTACCGTTACACGTCGGGTAGGGGGTTTTCAGGTTCACCTAAAGTCGGGGGAGATCTTTGAAGCGGCGCGGGTGTTACTGGCTACAGGTAGCAGTCCTGTGGGCTACGCGATCGCCCAATCGCTAGGTCACACCCCAGAGCCACCGGTTCCCTCCCTGTTCACCTTTAACTTGCGGGACGATCGCCTGCAAGGTCTAGCTGGTGTAGCCGTTACCGCTGTCCGCCTTAAACTGGCGATCGCAGGGTATCCTCCCCTGGAACAAACCGGCCCTTTGCTAATTACGCACTGGGGCATCAGCGGCCCTGCAGTACTCAAGCTTTCGGCCTGGGCAGCCAGAGCACTACACGACGTTCACTACCAGGCACCGCTGCAAATCAACTGGCTCCCCAACTCCAACCCAGAAACCTTACGGCAACAACTCTTGGCCGTAAAATCGCAAATGCCCCAAAAGCTAGTTGTGGCCAACTGTCCCGTGTTGATTCCCCGACGACTCTGGGAGCGCCTGGTACACGCTGTGGGAATTGGCGTAGAGCAACGCTGGGCAGAGCTTTCCAACAAAGTGCTCAATGCTTTACTGCAAGAACTTACTCAGGGACAGTACACGATCGCAGGCAAAGGAGCGTTCAAAGAAGAATTTGTTACCTGTGGCGGCGTTCGCCTTCAAGAAGTGGACTTCAAGACCATGCAAAGTCGCCTCTGCCCAGGGCTACACTTTGCGGGTGAAATTTTGGACATTGATGGCGTTACAGGTGGGTTCAACTTTCAGAGCGCTTGGACAACGGGCTGGATAGCCGGACAGGCTATGGCAACTATGACTAGTTAAAGACGCTAAGGGCTGTCATCAATTTCAGCTAGAATCCCAACGATGGAAAGCTTACAGCCCCTAGCCTATTGAGGCGGGCGCGGTAAGGTCTATGCCTCAGACGTTTGACCGTTAATTGATGATGCGCTCTAGGGCATGGGCGATCGTCCCACAGGCAAGTCCCTACAAACCCGCGCTACAAAAAGCCTTCGCGCTCTAACTCTTCAATCAATTGCAGGCCACGAGCATCACCAACTCCTAGCAAGGCCGATCGGGCATCATCGCGCACCCCCAGATCTTCATCTTCCACAATCACTTCCAATAACGCATCGATCGCCGTCGCATAGACCACATTAGAGGGCAATTCCTTGCACAATTGGCCAATCGACCAAGCTGCATTGCTGCGTACTGCCCCAATTGGATCACGTCGCATTGCCTCAATCAACGGCGGAATCACTGGGATCACCGCATCATATCCCAAAGCGGCCATTTGTGCTAACGCGCTGGCTGCCCACAGACGAACCGCAGAAATGTCTGTTTTCAGCGCTGCAATCAGGGTTGGCATCGTGCGGCGATCGCGGCAATTGCCCAGCGCCCAAATCACCCCTTTGCGAACATAACCATTAAAGTCCTGATCGTAGCGCTCAATCAATGGCTCTACCGCCGTAGAACTGGGATTGCGTCCTAGTCCATAGGCGGCACTAACCCGAATCAACGGGCAAGACTCGGACAGCAGGTGGATCAAATGGGGAATAGCGCGATCGTCCTGAATATCGCAAAAAGCTCTCGCTGCCAGCATTCGTTGCTTGGGGTCTGAAGCAGTCAACAATACCAACATCTCCTCTGGATCAGGCTTGGGAGGTTCTTCCACCGGCTCCATCTGATCCAAAGGGCTAATGTAGTCATCCTCAATAATATCGAGGACGTTTAACTCGTCTTCGTCATACATATAGCCACTTTACAGCACTGGGTGTCCTTCCCCATAGCTGCCTCTGGTTTAGGATAAATTTCTCAGTAAATTGCCCAAACAGGGTAACCCTTGACGCATTGTATTTTACATACTACAAATGTAGTATAAGTTTAATCAATTACGCGATCGCCCATTTGGAAAACAGCATTGAACTGATGTAGTTTTAACCATCTAGGCTTAAGCAGGGAGGAGCCATGCCTTACGAACAACTCAATCTTTCTACCCCAGCTCCAGTCCTATCGTGGGCTAACCATTCGCTTGGGTCAGAAGAACTTAAGATGGCTAAGAACGTAGCGTCTCTTCCCTTCGTGTTTAAGCATGTGGCACTAATGCCCGACGTACACTTGGGCAAGGGAGCCTTGGTTGGTTCTGTGATTGCCACCCAAGATGCGATTATCCCAGCCGCCGTTGGGGTTGATATTGGCTGCGGCATGTGCGCAATCAAAACGCCCTACACGGCTAGCCAAATGGATGGCAATTTAAAGAAGCTGCGTCAGGAGATCGAAGCTAGCGTTCCTGTTGGGTTCAACGAAAATAAAGATGTTGAAAAAGCGGTAGATAACTGGCAATCCTGGCATAATTTTCAGGACTTGCATCCCGGCGTACAAGACTTGAAACAAAAGGCCATGCGTCAGATGGGGTCGCTAGGTGGTGGCAACCACTTTATCGAAATTTGCTTAGATACCGATAACCAAGTGTGGCTAATGCTGCACTCTGGCTCTCGCAATATTGGCAATATGCTGGCTCAGTGCCATATCAACTCGGCTAAACAGTTGAACCGCTTAGCGGGTAATCCTCTTGCAGATCCAGACCTAGCCTACTTTGTGGCACAAACCTCAGAATTTCAGGCTTACTGGCACGATTTGCAATGGGCTCAGGACTATGCTCGGTTTAACCGAGAGGTGATGATGGCACGGGTAAAAAAAGTGGTCGATCGCCATCTGGCTGGAGGCAAACCCAGCAAGCCATTGCTGTCGGTAAACTGCCACCACAACTACGCCGAAAAGGAAATCCACTTTGATGCCGAAGTCTACGTTACCCGCAAGGGAGCCGTGCGTGCCCAAACTGGGGACTTTGGTATCATTCCTGGATCAATGGGAGCCAAGTCCTTCATTGTGAAGGGAAAGGGTAACCAAGACAGCTACTGTTCCTGCTCCCACGGGGCCGGTCGTACGCTATCTCGTAAGAAAGCAAAGGAACAGTTCACGCTGGATGACTTGATTCAGCAAACTGCTGGGGTAGAGTGCCGCAAGGATGGCGGTATCCTGGATGAAATTCCTGCTGCTTACAAGCCGATCGACCAAGTAATGGCCAACCAGGCAGACTTGGTTGAAGTGGTGGCTACCCTCAAGCAAATTGTCTGCGTCAAGGGTTAAATCTGGCTCGGTAACTGAAAGCAGAGACTATCCAGCCGTGTCTGAAATGGCTCACTGGTTTAGCCTCTGCTTTTTTGGGAGATGATAACGTGCTAGTAAACGTGGCCTTAGCGCAGTGCCAGGGTTCGGTTTAGAGTAAGGGTCAAATCCCGATCGGGATTAATGACAATCACATCTGCCTTCTTGCGTCCCAGTAATAAACCACCTAAGGCTCCAGCACCTGCTCCAGCAATCACCTTGCCAAAGGTAATCCGGCGGCTGCCAGTTACCCCAGAAATGACGGCTGCTGCGGCTGCCCCGATCGCTGCTCCCGTCAAGATAGAGCTTGTATTGGTGCCTGGACGAACTTCCTGCGTTGTAGTCACGACTTCGGACGTAGCAGACAGATTGGTACGGCGACCATCAATGACCAAGTATTCTGCCACAAATTGGGAACCACCACGAGCTGGTCTGAGCTTACCAACAACCTCACTCCCAGCAGGAATAAGCAAAGCACCGGAGGACGATCGGATATTACGAGCAACCGTCAAGGTGAGTGGCACCGTTTCAGTCGGCAGCACCACAATCTTGTCAGAGCTGTAGTAGCTAACCGGAATCTGAACTCCTGCTGGAATAGCTAAGCGAGAGGGCGTGTTAGGTGAAGGGAATAGCTGAGCAATTTGGATGGGTGCAGGCTTTGCCGTACCAACAGCCGGAAAGACCAACGGTGCGATCGTACTTGAAGCGATGCTTAAGGTGATAACCAGCGCAGGCGCTGATTGCCATCGATTCATGGTTAACATTAAGAAAACTCCTTGCTTAGAGAGAATGCGCCCACGGACTAACAGCGCAAACGCAAACGAGTGCAACAGCCGTGTTAATCCTTTGTCACCTTTTCTCAGACCTGCCCTTAATAAGAAAGGTTCCCTTTCTATTCATCACTCCCTTTTAACCGCCGCAGCAGCCAATCTAACCGAGTCCGGGCTATGGCTACGTTGTCTTTGGCGTCTTTAGCCAGTTCAGCATCCGGTAAATCAATTTCGCCATTCGGTATTTCGCTCGACGTTCCACCCAGTTGGCTAACAGTCACCCGCAACCGGTTAGAGAGAAACACTGCCAGCGATCGATAAAAGCGCGACGCAAAGCCAACATCCTGGCGTAATTTAGTGGCTAGCTGAGCCTGGGGAATGGAAAATACCAGCGAGTTTTCCCTAGCTTTCACCGTTGCCGAGGGTGGGCGAGTGTCAATAAAGGACATTTCTCCAATCACCTCACCACTACGCAGCACAGCAATTTCACGCCCATCAGTCGATGAGGTGGTAACGCTACAGCTTCCTTCTAACAAGATGAATAGGGCATCTGTAGGATGGCCTTGGTGAATCAGGACAGTACCTGCTTGAACTTCTTTGCGATCGCCAATTTCAAGCATCCAGTCAATATCATCATCATCTAGCTCACCAAGAATAAACAGTACCTTTTGCATAGCTTCGCGCTCATATCGCTAAGTGTTTCCATTTCACTACACCCCAATAATTCTGCATTATCCTACCTATGCGCTAATACCCCATTGAGATCAAGCCTACATCAGGATCGCAAGTAACCAATAGGTTAGGTTGGGTTGCTGCATGCAGCCCAAGATTTAAGGCGAGATTAAGCAAAAAAACTCCGGGAATCCACATCCCAGAGTTTTCTCTAAAATCAAGTTTAGTCAAATGCTAGTCAATGTAGCCCATCAGAGGTTCCCCATCGGTGACCTCGTTAGGTGCGATCGGTCGGTTTCCGGGTAACACGCTGGCTTCCAACAACTGTGGATCGCTGGCCATGATTGGTCGCTCGCCCGGAAGAACTAACCCTTCAACAGCTTTGAACGTACTCGCAAATACAGGGCGATCGCCAGGAAGCATTTCTTGTACCCTTAGGCTACTAGCCTCGATCGGGCGACCATTGAGGAACGAGCCAGCTAGGTCTAAGTGACTCACCATAATTGGACGCACCCCTGCCACCGTAATAGTTTCCGCAATTTCAAGGTCACTAGGCATCACTGGGCGATTCCAAACCATTGAGGTAGGTTGATGCAACTGAATAGCTGAAGAACCCTTCTGTTCCTCAGATTGGTCAGGACGAGCTGTAATTTGAACCACGTTATCTGTACTCATAGTGTCTGAAGTAGTAGATTGGGGAGAGGTCGATGCTGCCTCACTCTTGCTAGCACGAGATCCAGAAGCAGCACTGGCCGCACCAGCCCTACCAGTTCCGATAGAGCGAGATCGACTGCTAGCCGACTTGCTACTTTGTTCACCTGCATCAGCCGACTTATCAACAGTCATGACAAATCACTCCCATTGCATTCGACAGTAAAATTTGCTAATCGATTACATTCAAGAACTAGCTAGCAAAGACAGCCGCTCTTGAACTAAAGCTCATACTAAACATCATAGGATCAAACGGTTCCTAACTAGCTATCTATTCCTACAGGAAACCTGCTAACAATAATCAGGTGAACTTATCACCGTGCAAATGCCTTTACCAACTGGCTAGTCAGGTTTCCCGTTCTTAGGACTAGGCGCGCACGGCCACCTTTGCTTCACCAGCCATGATGCGCTCGTAGGTAGCTCGCATTTTGAGGCCAGTTAGCACTTGGAACAAGCCAGTACCATTGTTGGAGCCAGGATATTCACGATGCTGTAGTAGCAACTCGGTAACTTCGCCAGTGTACTTAGCAGAGGTCTTGCTCAAGTGCTGCTCGATGTAGATCACTTCTTCTAGCTTGTCAAATTGCCCATCTACTTCCAGCACAGAGGCACTGTGTCCACAGTAGGCATCTGGGCCGTAGTGCATCTTGATGCCAGGGTATGAGCAGGTCAATTTGCGACCACAGGGCACCCAGTCGATCGTCGATCCTTCATCGAATAAATATACAGGCTCAAACCCTTCAACTTCATCTCGTTGAACCATTTGCACCCGCAGCACTTTACGCTCTTTGTCATCTTTGATCAACTGGGTTGGCAATACTTGAAGCACCACATCAGCATGAGCCTTCTGAGGGTCAATATAGGCATCAAAATCGGGCTTACGTGATTTGATGGAAGCAATCACATCTTCATAGGTGTGACCCCGTTCAGACATATCGCGCTGAATCTTCCACGCAACTTTAACTTCATCGCTAATGTCAAGGTACACACTGAAATCCAACAAGCCACGTACCCGCTCATCATATAGAGGGTGTAGACCTTCAATTACAACAATGTGATTAGGTTCAACTACCTCTGGCGGATCAATCATGCCAGTTTCATGGTTATAAATTGGCTTGTTAATCGACTTACCGTCCTTAAGGGTTTTGATCTGCTCATACATCAGATCAAAATTATTTGCCTTCGGATTCAACGCGGTCACGCCCAACTCTTTGCGTTGCTTTCGATCGAGGCTATGGTAGTCATCCAAGCAGATGACTGTAACAAAGTCTTCACCAAACAAATCGGTAATACGGCGTAAAAAAGTTGATTTTCCGCAACCGGAATCTCCGGCAACACCTATTAATACAACGCGGTCTGGCTTACTGGTCATAGATTTCCTCTACCGAAACAAATTACTTAGCAACAATGTATGAGCTTGACAAATGATTGGGATTGATAACTATAGCTGTGTCAAATAAGCGAGTATCCCAAAGGATGCCTGCACGATCAATTGACACAGCCACGTTTCCCAGTAGTGAATCCAGACACCGCAAGTGTCAACGTCACCAACACCTCAAAACCGGGAAAGCTCAGACTTCAGATAAGTATTTAATACTACTGTCTCTGTCATCCTAGCAAAAACGGGATCCACACTACAAGGCTTATCCCGTAATCCCCAAAGGCTCTAAGACTATTATTAAGGGAATTGGGACATCTTTAAAGAACCTAAAATTCCTACAATCTGCTTAGGTTGGCCGTGACTTCGCTAACGCCCTTCTGTAAGGTTATTAATGCAGGGATAATCACCAGTCGTGGGTGGAGCAATTAACCTTTGGGCACCTAACTAAAGCCAATCCTGCGAAGGGATGCAATGTCTTTCAGAAAATTATTTTTGGAGACATGCCCTAATGACACTATCCAAGTGCATGAATTGAACGACTGTAATGTGGTTGTCCATCAAACTTATCCAGGTAAGGTTCGGAGATAGCGAGCAATATGTACAATGCAAATGCGGCAAGCGCAGGAGCTAGCACTGTTTCAAGCAGTAGGCTCTTTCGATATGAAATTGTTGGGCTGGGTCAGAGCCAAGCAACTGACCAAATGGGATATGCCATTCGTAATAGCGGCAGCACATTTATGGTTATCCCCTATAGCCGAATGACCAGGTTCATGCAGCAGATTAACCAATTGGGTGGCAAGATTGTCAGCATTCAGCCACTAGTATCAACAGACGAGACAAATGGAAAGGTTACCTCAGAGCAGAAAGCAGCCTCGATCGCAGTGCAAACTGAGCAACAAGCTAAGCCCACTACAGAGGGTAAACCCATGACTCAAGCAAAAGTTGAGAAAAACGTTCCGGTCAATACCTACCGCCCCAACAATCCATTCGTTGGCAAATGTCTTTCCAATGAGCCACTGGTGCAGGAAGGCGGCATTGGCATTGTTCAGCACATCAAGTTCGACCTTTCTGGCGGCGATCTTCGCTATTTTGAAGGTCAAAGTATTGGCATTATTCCACCCGGTGTCGATAAAAATGGTAAGCCTGAAAAGCTACGCCTCTACTCGATCGCCTCTACTCGTCACGGCGACGATATGAACGACACCACGGTATCGCTGTGCGTTCGCCAATTAGAGTACAAGCATCCAGAAACCAACGAAACCGTTTACGGTGTTTGCTCAACCTACCTGTGTAACCTAAAGCCCGGTGATGACGTAAAAATCACCGGCCCCACTGGGAAGGAAATGCTATTGCCTGACGATACCGACACCAACGTAATTATGCTAGCCACAGGTACTGGGATTGCCCCTTTCCGTGCCTATCTGTGGCGGATGTTCAAAGATGCTGAACGCGAAAAGAACTCCGACTACCAGTTCAAAGGGCTAGCCTGGTTGATTTTTGGCATTCCTACCACGCCCAACATTCTCTACAAAGAAGAATTAGAAGAACTGCAAGAGCGCTATCCTGACAACTTCAAACTCACCTACGCTATTAGCCGTGAGCAGAAGAATGTGGAAGGTGGCAGAATGTATATCCAGCATCGCGTAGCTGAGCATGCCGAAGAACTCTGGAAGCTGATCCAGCAGGAAAAAACCCACACTTATATCTGTGGATTGAAAGGCATGGAAGATGGCATCGACGAAGCACTTGGTGCGATGGCGGCCAAAGACGGCATCGATTGGAAAGATTACCAGCGCCAAATGAAAAAAGCTGGTCGCTGGCACGTTGAGACCTACTAGGTTGAGGTTGATACTTAGCGCAGGCTAACGCACGATCGCATCTGATGATTAGCAAAGGGGCGCTCTAGGAGTGCCCCTTATCATTAGCAAATTAGTGTATGCAGATGCTGGTTAAACAGTCAAAATAACGACTGCCTTAAAGTTAAATTTACCCATTCTTAAGCTTTGGGCTAGGATCCTCGCCTAGCATAGGAGTGAATTAGCAAATTCCTTATTCTGTAGATGTTGTGGGATTTGCACAGATCAACTTGGTGCTATCTGAAGTGCGTTGAGATCCTTTATCAGGTGAGAACCATCCCATCTACCCTATGATGAACCGCAGACAATTTGTTTTGTTCATGGCAGCAGCAGCAGGTACGGCAGCCTGCGATCGCCTACAGCCCATCACTCAGCAACCGTCCCCTGTGGGTCCCGCTGCATCCCCTATCCCCTCACCCGCTGTAACTACCCTAGGCTTTAACCCAGTACAAGGCCCGATGCCGCTGTCCACTAGTGGCGTCGTTACTGCTCAGCAGGTGACTCACTTGACCAGTGCCCAGCAGGTAACCAGCCTTGCTAGTTATGAAGTAAAAGACGATCTGGTATTGCCAGATGGTTTCACCTACGACGTTCTAGCTTCCTGGGGCGATAAAGTGGGTGATTCTCGATTTGGCTTTAACAATGACTATCTGGCCTTGATCGAAACTGGTAAGAATGAAGGCTACTTGGCCGTTAACTTTGAGTACATCAGCAGCGGCCCTTGGCTTCAAGGGTTTGAAAAGGTTGTGGGCAAGCGCCTGCCAACCGAAGACGTCATCAAAGCGGTGGAAAAGGCCGTTAAAGCCAACAAAGACCCCAATGCACCGCCCGGGCTCAATGCCTTCCTGTTGTCAGAGAAAGACCCTGTCAAACAGAAGATTAAGGCTATTGCTAGAGAAGGACTCATTGACCAGGGGGCTGGTGTGATTTCTGTGCGTCGTGGGGCAGATGGACGCTGGCAGCGCACTAACTCTAAGGCCGATCGCCGCATCACGGGCATCTCTGGTTTAGAAGACAAACGCTACCTGAAGTCCACAGGGCCGGCGACAGCCATCTTTCGTAAAGTCAAGGGACAAGGCTATGTCGATAAGCTGGGTGACAAAATCATTGGTACCTTTCAAAACTGTGCAGGAGGTACTACTCCCTGGGGTACAGTGCTGAGCGCTGAAGAAAACTTTCAGGTACAGGTACCAGAGCCCGTTTATGCCGATGGTACCTCTTTTCCCCCAGCAACCAGCCCCTTTAACCAGGCGGATGGCGAGTTAAGTGGCTTGGGTAATGTGTTTGGGTTGGCGGGAAACAAGTACGGCTGGATGGTGGAATTTGACCCAGCAAACCCGAATGACTATGGCACTAAGCACACTTGGCTGGGACGCTATCGTCACGAAGCCTTTGGCATCCGTGCTGTTGCTGGTAAACCGCTGGCGGCTTATTCTGGGTGCGATCGCCGCGGTGGTCATCTCTACAAGTTTGTTAGCAAAGGCAAGATTACCAACCCTAAAGACAAAGCTAACTCCAAGCTGTTTGCCGATGGCATGCTCTACGCAGCTCAGTTCAACGCAGACGGTACAGGACGCTGGATTCCGCTTACTCCTAAAACACCAGTCAATCCGACATTGCCGACCTTCCTGGCTGGCGTCATGTTGACCCTGCCCGATCGCCCTAAAGGTGGCAGTATGCAGGTTAGTGAAGATGAAGCGATCGAGGCTTACAAGAAACGATTTAAAACCCTGGGAGACCTTTACAGCGGCACTCCGCTGGAGAAACAGGGTGCAATTCTCATTGATGCCCACTACGCAGCCAACGCTGCTGGTGCAACCTGCACAGCCCGCCCCGAAGATACTGAAATTGCTCCTGATGGCTCCTTGTATGTTGCTTTTACCTCTGGTGGTATCAGCAAATCCGATGGTAGCCCAGACATCCGCATTTTCAGAGGTCCTGATGGCAACACTGCCTATGAGTATGGCTGGATAATGCGATTAGTCGAAACAGGGAATGACCCTGCTGCCATGTCCTTTAAGTGGGAAATAATGGCTACTGGCGGCGAACCCGCAGCGGGAGGCGCGGGATTTGCCAACCCTGATAACCTGGCTTTCGATGGCAAAGGCAATCTGTGGATAGTCACCGACATGTCAACCGACACGCTGAACCAAGCTGTACCCGCTAACCGGATTGCTCCCAACGGTGTCTTGTTGAGCCAATCGAAACTCCGTGGGTTGTTTGGTAACAACACTGTATGGTGTATGCCGCTGGATGGAGATAGTGCTGGGCAAGCCTTCTTATTTGCCATAGGACCCGTAGAGTGCGAAATTACTGGCCCTGTTTTCACTACAGACAACAAAACCCTGTTCCTAGCAATTCAGCATCCAGGCGAATTCAATGGTCTTCGCAAAGACATGGCCATGGAAACGCGTGAATTTGCACTGAGAACAACGACTGGCGATGAGTTCATGCAAACTCGTCAGGTGCCATTGGGATCGAACTGGCCAACGAAAAAAGCTAATGACCCGCCCAAGCCCTCGGTAGTAGTAGTTCGTCGTACCAATGACGGAACGATTACTGCCTAATTTCTCGGAGGGAGTGCGATCGCTGACTGGACACGTGTGCCGCGGCGATCGCACCCTCATTGCTAAACCGCCGTTGCATCGGCTGGGCAGGTTAGTTGTCCATTCGTTAGCGTAGGAATCCCAGGAGGAGACTTGGCAGGTTGTTTACTGGCACAAACTACCGTCAGTTGCACCTCTTTGCCATCGGCATCTTTATTCACCGCAGCAATGGCCACATAGCTCAACTTGCCATCCTGTTTGGCTGTTGCTGTTGATAGGGATTGATTGGCTCCTACCGCCGAGGTATTCATCACATAATCTGGCATGTCTGCTGGGACTGTACTGTTTAGTTCAGCAAGGTTGGCCGCAAATCGCTTTTGCTTACTGTAAAACTCAAGCTGTTGCTGGTTCAGCGTAGCCAACAACTGGGCTGGATCTTGAGCATCTTTACTAGCCGTTGGTGAGGAGCCAGTCCCCTCACCAGCGACTAGAGGAATCCCAGAAGCACCGGTACTTCTTCTGGTAGTGGCTGCCGGGGGCGTTGGAATGTCAGCCCGTCGTTGGGCTTGTGCCAGTTCCTGCTGGTATTGAGGCAGCAATTTCTGGGCGGCCTTATGGCTGGGATTGGAAGTAGGAACGGCTCGCAATAAGCCGATCGCCTGTTGCCACTGTCGTACTACCAACTGCCAATCCTCGGAGCCTTGTGCTGACTGAGCTAGAGTTTTGGCACCTGCAGCCTTGTCCACAGCACGCTTAAAGGGATCTCCAGCCGGAATCGGGCTAGGAGATGGCGAGATGGGCGAGGGAGGGGGGGAAATGGATGGTAAGGGGGTAGAGTTGGTAGCCGGAACTGAAGATGTTTGTCCTTGCTGGAATGTACATCCTGCAAGGGCACTGGCTGCCAGAACCAGGTTCCACACCATCAAGCTCGATGGGAAACGTTTTAGCATCTGATAACCTCTTGCATACTACGCAGCCAACTCCATGACCCAAGCTCGCATTAGGCTATTGACCTGATCAGGAACTTCATCATGGGGACAGTGGCCTGCCCGTAGAAAGTACTCAGTCAGTTTGGGATAGTGCTGGTGAAATTTGGGGCTACGATCGCGGGCATTCATCCACGGATCGGCTTCCCCCCACAACAGTAGAAGCGGGCATTGCAACTTTGCCAGGAGTTGATCAAGCTGCTCTCCCTGGGGCGATCGAAACACCGAGGCAAAGACCTTAGGCGCCCCTGGATCCAGGGAAGGCCGGTAAATATCCTCCACCAACTGGTCAGTCACAGCACTTTGATCGAGATAAACCTGCTGCAAGGTACGACGAATCAGAGCTTTCTGCTGGACGTACTTAAAAACCAGAAAGGTTGCCCAATCCTGCCGCAAAAACACCTGAGCACATTGGTTCAGAAATTCACGCACGGGGCTGGGTTTGGGCACGGGTTGATCGCCAAGTTCGGTAAACGAACCCGCTGTGTTCAGCAGCACCACACCAACTACAGCACTAGGACATAGAGCCGCTGTAGAAAGAGCCGCGTAACCGCCTAGCGAGTTTCCAGCAATGACTACAGGCTGCCCGATTACATCAGTGATAAAGGCATGAATTTGCTCCCGCCAGAGCATGCTGGTATATTCCCAGGCGGGCTTAGCCGATCGCCCAAATCCCAACAAGTCGATCGCCCACACTTCAAAATCCTGTTGCAACACGGCGATATTTTTGCGCCAGTGATCTGTCGAAGCGCCAAAGCCATGAATTAACAGTAGTGGTGGACGATCGAGGCGACGATCACCTGCCTGCACATAGTAAATTGCCTGATCACGCCATTGCCAATAGCGTCCAGGCGCAGATTCGATTAGAGAAACTACCTGCATGATTCAACTGCGTAATGCCACGATCGCCATTGTATCTTGGTAGTTTCAGCCTAGTTAGGGAAGCCACCACTAGCCATCGATCGCCGCGGACATAGCAGGCACAACCAGCGCACGCGAGCCTTTCACCACCATTCGCACGCCACTCTGAGGCGCTGCGGTTACACCTCGCCGCACCGGTACAACAGGCTTAGTCTCCGCCAGTTCCAGCTCGTAATTTATCAGCACTGTCGCTAACACCAACTTCATTTCGTAGAGGGCAAAGGCTGCGCCAATGCAACGGCGGTGGCTACCCCCAAAGGGCAAGAACTCAAATGGACTGTATTGCCTTTCTAGAAAGCGTTCCGGCTTGAACTGCTCTGGGTCAGGGTAAATATCTGGGCGGCGATGCGTCAGGTAAATACTGGGTACTAGCAAGGTATCGGGCTGGAACTCGTAGTCCAAAATCTTAGCGGGTACCTGCAGAATCCGAGGGCCAGCAATGAATACCACCGGATCGAGACGCAGGGTTTCGCAGCAGACCGCATTCAGGTATGGCAAGCGGGCAATGGCTCCTGGATCTATCGGCTGATCTAGAGTCGCCAGTTCATCCCGCAATTTTTTTAGCACGGCTGGCGTTTGGTGCAGCCGATAGAGTGCCCAGCTCAGAGTTGTAGCCGTGGTTTCATGCCCAGCAATCAACAACGTCATCAGTTCATCCCGCAATTCTTCGTCGGACATGACGTTTCCTGCCTCGTCCCGTGCCGACAGCAGTAGACTCAGAATGTCCGATCGCCCTTCGGTGGATTGGCTGCGACGTTCTCGAATTTCGGCATAGAGCAAATCGTCAATGGCCTGTTTGGCACGGACAAAGCGCCCACCGGGACTCCAGGCTCCGTAGTCTCGCCCCAGCATGGGAAAAAATGCTAAAGCAAAGTTGAACCGCGAGGTGCTGCGATCAAGCATTTGGCTCAAGCGGTGCTGAATTTGCTCGTAGCGTGTGCCTTCCAGAAGCCCAAACACAGCTTGCAGCATTACTCGTAGGGAAATATCCTGCATAATCGGGCGCATAGTCAGGGATTGCCCAGCCACCCAACCCTGACAAACTTGCAGCGTGATTTGCTGGATCAAATCCCCGTAGGCTTTCATCCGTTCCCCATGAAAGGGCGGCATCAACAACTGGCGTTGCTGCCGATGGCGATCGCCATCCAGCAAAATGACTGAATTTTCTCCTAAAAGTGGCCCCAGAATTCTGCCAGCAACACCCGTCATAGCTTGATCAGGCCCTAACGCAAAGATTTGGGCGATCGCCTCAGGCTGGCTAAAAATCACGAAGTTTCTATATCCACCTAGATTGCTGACAAAGCATTCGCCATAGGTGCGAGAGCAGTCGTCCAAATAGTTCAATGGCTGGGCAATCCAACGCAGCAGTTGCCAGAGTGGGGGCGCAGTCACCTCAGGAGGACGCTTCATTGGTCAAGACTACCTTGCGAAACAATGCTGCCCCCATTCTGACGAATTTTTCTGCCTCGATCGCGGGGCAAGCTTGAACACTCACCGATAACCTTTATACCGTCCGCACCAACGCGGTGTTAGCTAGCAGAAGTTGCGAGGTGTTTAAAGAGGTAAGGAACCCTGAGTAACCTGGTTAGACTCCTTCAAAGTTGCAGCCTTCCTACCGGTTACCTCGGGTGTCCAGTCAAGGCTATCGCCTCTAAAATCAGGGTAGAGATTTGCTAGTCTTGGAATGCTTTCTAAAGCGGCTTCGTAATAGTGCTGATCAATTTCAATTCCAAGAGATTGATAGCCAACTGCTTCAGCCGAAGCGATCGTTGAGCCAGCACCCATAAAAGGATCAAGTAAGATGCCCTCTCCGAGGGGCAGCAAAGAGCGAACAATGATTCGCATGAATTGTTGTGGCTTTAAGCAAGGATGATCAGCAATCTCCGTTTCGATAGTAGGTGTGCGAGTACTTGGTATAGCTTCGGGCAGAGGTTTGTCTACTGATAGACGACGTAGACCCCCTGTCTTCCATTGACGCAGGTTATCAGCTACTGTCCGCTCACTTATGGGTTTACGAAATAACATCCAAGGTTCATAGGCACTACGAGGCGTAACACATACCTCTGGGAAGTCTTGTTCCGCACCTTTTGGTCTATCTCCTCCCCGAAAGCTCGTGTAAAGCCGTAATAGGGCAGGGCGAACCTCATAGCCAACAGATGCCATTCCGTTTTGAACCAGATATTGAAGCATGGGATGTCCTGCTACACAAACATGAGCACCTGGAACTAAAGCAGGATACAAAGCTTTACCAAACTCGTAAATGTATTCAAAAAGATTCTGCTTTTGTTGCTCAGTGAGTATAGTAAAACGCGGTAAGGGATCTCTACGGTGTCCACCAATTGAAGGAGGAATTCTCCAGATGCCTCCTTTATTACCATTCCGCAGTTTTGAAACCTCTTTTTCAGAAAACTCAATCAGCCCATAAGGAGGATCTGTGCACACCGCATGAATTGAATTAGGTGCACAGGCATAGAGCCAATCCCGGCAATCTTGATGCAATATCTTATAGTTAGCCATAAAAATAGTTTCAACTATAGTTGAAAGACTGTCAAGCGGGTTTCGACTATAGTTGAAACCTATGGCAGAAAGACAAATAGCTCAACAACTTATTGGACGCTACATAAGGCAGTTGCGTGAACAGAAAGGAATGACCCTTGAAGAACTCGCATCAGAAGCCGGAATTTCTTATCAGTATTTATCAGGTATTGAAACTGGGAAGGAAAACTTTACTATCTCTGTGCTTGAAGCGGTTGCAGACGCTTTGCAATTTCCAGTGAAGACCATTGTTTCTTTGGCTTACAAAGCAACAGATGTAATCGAAGTGCCTAAAGCAAATCCTGCATACTTTCGAGCTAACGTCCCGATGCCAGAAGGGCTTGATCTCGAGCATCTACAGGCTGCAATGAATCAAGCTCAAGCAATGTTTCACAGGATTAACCGCAATCTGATGCTTGAGGTAGGTAAACCTATTCAGGCATTTATCCAAAGCAACAATTTTAGTGGATTAGTCTCTAATATTTTTGCGGACGCACTTAATGAGCAATCGCCGTATAAGCATAATCATCACCAGAGATACCCAGATTTAGTTAACCAATCTGCTAATGATGGGGAAGGCGAGGGGTTAGAGGTTAAAGCAACTATTAATGTTACTAAAGGAGGTGAAAGCCACAACGGACACAGTGGATGGCATACTATTGCATGTTATGAAATTAATGAAAAGTGGGATATTGATTTCACATTAATTATGTTTGCTAATCTCAATGGGCATCAAACTGCTGAACCAGATTGGGAATATGTGAAAAGTACAGTCAATGTGGAGACTGGAAGTCAACGAACTGAAACCTACATCACTAATCTATTTGGTAAAACGAAACTGCGCGACGGCTCAGTATATCTTGATCCCAAGAAAGTTAACTATCGTCGTTGGCGTCAAGCAAGAAGAGGCAATGAACCTATTCCTCCTTGGTCAATTTTCTTCTAAAGTCCACAGATAACTGCCAGCTAACACTGCGTTGGTGCGGACGGTACAGAAGTTATCGGTAGGTTTTCAAGCTTGTCTGCCGCCGCACAACTTCAACGTTAGGCGGCTGGCAGTTCAACTACTTGCGGTTTTTCCAGTACCCAGGCTCACGACTACAATGCATGACCGCCAAAATCAGGATGTAGTCTTGTTCAATTGTGTAAAGAACACCATAGGGAAACCTGCGCGCCATACACCGTCGAACATCTTCATCAATTGCAGCATAGCGGGTTGGAGATTCTCTGATCAGATAGACTGTATCCTCATTGCATTTATGAATGCTTGAGCAATCTCAGCTCGTTGCTGTATGTAGTACTGAACTGCTTCGGCATATTCATTAAGAGCCTCAGGATGAAATACATACCTCACGGCTCAATCAGCCGTCTAACTTGAGTTATGGCATCCTCTCCTGAAACTGGCTGCACAGCACCATCTCGAATTTCGTCTCTCCGCCTTTTGGCTTCGGTTACCCAAATCGCTTGAATTGCTGAGTCAGTGTCGAACTCCAGGCTTTCTACCAATTTGTCTGCAAGAAGTGCTCTGGATGCGCTCGGCAAGGACAGTATCTCTTCCGTCATTTGCTCAATAGATCGCATAACACCTCGCATAACACTGAACTCTGATGCGATTGTAGCGAAGTTTAATATGCCAGAACTCGATGAAGCAGCTACCCAGCTTAAAGCCTTCACTAGCAGCCGATTGATATAGGTTCACATTTGAAGATTGACCAACAATTGTTCGTGAGAATTATGTGAAACAGCGATGTATTGAACTGGGCGTTATCCTGGCGTTGTCATCGCCATAGGTGCGAGAGCAGTCGTCCAAATAGTTCAATGGCTGGGCAATCCAACGCAGCAGTTGCCAGAGTGGGGGCGCAGTCACCTCAGGAGGACGGTTCATTGGTCAAGGCTACCTTGCGAAACAATGCTGCCCCCATTCTGACGAATTTTTCTGCCTCGATCGCGGGGCAAGGCAACTAGACAACGCCCAACCCCATAACCATTGTCAGATCAGGCTAGACCGACCTAGCGTGCCCCACCAACTCGCGCTGTGGTTCTGATGCCGGGGTTGATACATTGTCCTGCACTAGGCTGGGCATTTTGCCACCCTTTTGGAAAAAGCTGGTAGCCATTGCCAGCAGAGCGTTTACCTTGCGAGTACGCCACTGGTCTACTACATCTTCCACCTGGGTAGGTGACAGGCGACGCTCCAAGGCTTCCCGCAGATAAGCAGCATGACGGGTTTCGTCAGCAGCCACATCCAGCATGCTAAGGCGCAGGTTGGCATCGAGGCGATTGTCCGTAGGCAGAGCATTGGCCATGCGGACAAAATCTTTGCTGGCGTCTAGCTCCAAAATGTGGGTGCTGGCCAGAAACACGACCCAGTCGATCGCTTGGGAGGCCAAGTCATCGCGGGAGTAGCCCTCGTAGTAGGCTTCAAAGAAAGGACTGCGGCGACGTTCATCCGGGGTGCCTTCCGTGGTGGTAACAGGCACTGTAGACAAGTCAATCACCGTTTTGTTGCGCTTTTTCAGTGCGTGGGCAAAAATTCGTCCGTGGCGCATCTCGTCCTGAGCATGTTGATCGAGATTGGCTGCTAACCAGGCATCTCCTTCAGCCTTAGCACGATCGCGCAGGGCTTGCAGCAGCGACACGGAGCCTGCTTCAGCCAAGTGCAATCCAGCTAGAGTGTTGGGACGAGCTTGGCGATCGCGCATGTTGTAGGCCGAAATGTAGGCCAGCGCACCCTGCCCAACTATGTTCATGATTTGTGTGTAAAAGTTCATTGCGATGTGAGGAGTAAGCGTGCACAGATATATTATCCCTGGATCCTAGTCAGCAAAAGTACAAACAATCACCGTTGCAGCACCGATGCGGCTAGTTTATGCCGGTACAAAATTAGCTGGTGGACGAGCGACCCTATGAAGTGCCTCAACAGGTGCCCAGCCATCTGATAGAATGGCCGCCAATGCAGGGTTCAACTGATCTAGCTGTGAGGCAATCTAATCGGCGATCGTTTCTTACTCAGCAAAAGATTCTGTAGACTAAGAGCGGAATAATTACCTGGGAGATGACGGTGCGTCTTTTCACCACACGGGCAGGCTTGCAATGCTACCTCAAGAGTCACCGTGTGACCCAAACGGTGACCCAACCTACGCTTTATGAATCGTCTCCCATCGGTGCGCCGCCCGAAGTTGGCCTAGTGCCTACCATGGGAGCACTGCATAGCGGTCATCTCAGTCTGATTCAACGAGCTCGACGAGAAAATAAGCTGGTGATTGTTAGCATTTTCGTAAACCCTCTGCAATTCGGCCCCAACGAAGATTTGCAGCGCTATCCTCGTTCATTGGACGCTGACAAAACCCTGTGCGACTCGGCAGGGGTAGATGTCATCTTTGCGCCTACCCCGACAGAGTTGGGCATTTCACCCCACGCTGTTGCCACGCAAGCATTAGGCCAAACCCAAGTGGTGCCTCCCATTGGCATGACCCGTGGTTTGTGCGGACAAACTCGGTCAGGGCATTTTGCAGGGGTAGCGACGATCGTCACAAAGCTGCTGAATCTGGTGCAGCCCGATCGCGCCTATTTTGGCCAAAAAGACGCCCAACAACTGGCTGTGCTGCGACAAGTTATTGCCGACCTCAACATTCCTGTGGAAATTGTTGCTTGCCCTACCATGCGCGAATCCAGCGGTCTGGCGTTGAGTTCTCGCAATCAATACCTGAGTGACACAGAGCGAATCCAGGCAACTGCTCTCTATCGCGGCTTGAAACAGGCAGAGCACGCCTATCGACAAGGAGAACGATGCACCACTGCTCTGATTGCCAGGGTACGAGCAGAATTAGCCACAGTTCCAGAAATCGTTCCAGAATATGTAGAACTAGTTGATCCTGTAACACTGACGCCGCTAGAGCAGGTAGAGCAGGCTGGCCTACTGGCCGTGGCTGCTCGCTTGGGCGCTACCCGATTAATTGACAACATTCATTTATCTAGCCGCAAGCCGATCGTGGCGATCGATGGCCCAGCCGGAGCCGGAAAATCTACCGTGGCACGCCAAGTTGCTCAGAGGTTGCAGCTACTTTATCTAGATACTGGAGCCATGTACCGCGCCCTGACCTGGTTTGTGTTGCAGTCTGGAGTGGCGATCGACGATGAACCCGGCATAGCCGAATTGGTCAGTCAATGCGAAATCTCCCTCAGTGGTGAGCCCACCGCTATCAATGTTCGTGTCAATGGGCAAGAGGTTACTCAAATTATTCGTAGTCTGGAAGTTACTAGCAAAGTGTCAGCGATCGCGGCTCAGCCTGCTGTCCGCTGCGAACTAGTGCGACAACAACGACGCTATGCCCAACAGGGTGGCATCGTTATTGAAGGACGAGACATTGGCACCCACGTTTTCCCTGATGCAGAACTCAAAATTTTCCTGACAGCTTCAGTTCAGGAACGCGCGAGACGACGGCAGCGAGATCTGCACGACCAAGGAGTAGAAGACATTAGTCTAGATGAGTTGGAGCATGCTATCTACGAGCGCGATCGCCATGATAGTACCCGCACCCTAGCTCCCCTGCGCAAAGCTAACGACGCGATCGAAATTCAATCTGACGATCTTTCCATTTCAGATGTCGTGGCACAAATCACAATCCTCTACAAAGCTATCTATGCCGCAATTGCTAGTCCTTCCCAGGTTTAGATAAGTAGTTGCGATCGTCCGTTTACTTCACGCATCCTCTTAGATTTGTTTTTGCAAGAATGCCTTTACTCTAATGGCAACTTTGAAGCAGAGTTCCTCAATTTTTAAGGCAGTCAAAATTGTTGGTGATGCTGCGTAAATCTCCGACTTAGTGTTAGTCAATAAGAGCTTTTAGTTTATCCAATAAGTTTGGGAGACTTTATTCTATAACGGCCTCACAGTAGCTATTGTTATTAACGCCAAGACTTAGGCTGGACAGCGACAGACAAGGGGTTGAAGCCCCTTGTGCTTGGATGCGGCCAGTATTTCGGCTCAATTTTGCGTAAGTTCTAAACGCAATAGATGTAACGACTGAAATCGAACTGTGGTGATAGCGTCTAAATCCTTTGCATAATAGGATTCCAGCGATTTACCAGACAACACTCAGTTATTATTACGGGAGGTAGAAAGAAACAGCTCTGTTACAAAACGTAGTCTCTTGAGTCGAGATAGTAAATTTTAGTGTGCTTGCCCCCAGGGTTTTTCCTATCCCTGCTAGGCTCAAAATTAGCAACAGGTATTCGCCGGAATAGATTGCTTGAATAAGCGCGATCGCAGTAACGCTATTAAGCCTATCGATGTCCTGAGTGAATCTCGAAATAAGTATTTATACTTTGTACTTTTCTGAAGCGTTTAACCTCAATTTACTCATTTGTATAGCTAGCTAACTTATAGACTTATGAAGCGTTTTGCCCCGCAATGGATTGATGAATGGTGCCATGCTAATGGCTGGACCGATTGGTTTATTGATCGCACTGGGTATTGGGCGTTTCCACCCCGCGCTGTGATGCCATTACCTATTCCCCATCAAGCTTTGCGAGCGATTAAATCTGAAAAAGGTTTGTCTAGGGAAGAGAAATTTTGGTGCGCTACGGCTGTGGCAAGTGCAGCAGTTACGGGCTGGCTCAGCTATGCGCTTACTTCTCCGATGCCGTTGGTGGCTGCGTTTGCCTTCTGTGCGATCGTGGTAGTTTCCCTCGACGACGACACGTTTTACTAAGCAGGATTTGCATAGCAAGCTGAATTGCTTGCTCATTAGTTGTCCGTTGCTTGATGTAGTTTAACAGCCCCTCTACCGCAAGGAAGAGGGGTTCTTTTTGCGTTTGCTGACTGTAAGGCAGCCATTAAGATAAGGGTGTTGTGTTGAGGCTAATGCCATGACGCTAGAACTGTCTGTGCCGAGTATGGCTTGCTCGGCTTGCGCTGAAACCATTGCTAAGGCTGTGACCGCGGTTGATCCAACAGCCAAAGTGGAAGCTGACCCCAAAACTAAGCGTGTGCTGATTGAAACGTACCAGCCTGAGGGCGTAGTCAAAACAGCGATCGCCAATGCAGGGTATCCTGTCGTCTAGTCTGCGTCTCAGATGACAACATACCTTATGGCGGTCGTTTATACTTTCATTAAAACCCTCGTTTTGTCGCAGTTTCACTAATCCATTTGTTGAGTTGTTGTGGAGTATTCCCTCACTTGCTGCCGGAAGACCTGACCCAAAACATTGGTAATACTCCCTGTCCTGTGCCCTCAGAACAGCGACCCCTAAACGAATACCAGGATTTGCAGGAGTCATGGTTTTTTCGCTGGGGATTGCTGGATGTGCCAACCTACTATCGCAAGATGGTGTGGGTTTGGGTATGGAGTTGGTTGGTGACAGGACCTGTTGTGGCTGCCAGCTTACCTCCTGCCAAATACCCAGCCAAGTTTGTGTTGGTCGGGGCGATCGCTGCGCTGCTACTCCCTGCCCTAGCGTTGTTACGGCTGTACCTGGGCTGGTCATACATTAACTCCCGTTTGACCAGTACGTCGGTCTTTTATGAGGAATCGGGTTGGTACGATGGCCAAACCTGGAGCAAACCTCCTGAAGCGATCGCCCAGGATCAACTAGTGGCTACTTACCAGGTGCAACCTATTCTGGTGCGCTTGCAAAAAACTCTTATTGGGCTTGGGCTTGGGGTGGCAGTCACGATCGCGATCGTCCAACTGCTTTAGTTCATTCGATGTAACTGCGTACGTCCCATCTACTGGTAACCTGCTCTATGGCAGTTCGTAAAGATACTCTGTTTGAACGGTTCTTGGCGCCGATCGTCAAAACCTTTTTGATTGATCAGGCAGCTCTACGGCGCTTTTACGAGAGTATTGATTGGGAGCATGCAGCCGCGTCACTCACCAATCCAACGGTTGCTTATCCGCCTTACTACAAGAACCAAAATTTCCACAGCATTGAGGGTGGATACCTAGCCATCACAGCAGCCGTTTCCTATGACCCCATTACCCAATACGCTTTGCCGCCTAACGAGATATGGGTACGGCAAGAGTTGCTAGCATCTATTCGCTGCAAGCCCAGCCGCATTCTCGACTTGGGCTGTGGTACTGGTTCCACCACCTTACTGCTAAAGCAAGCTTTTCCGACTGCGGAAGTTGCAGGAATGGATTTGTCTCCCTACATGCTGGTGGTGGCTCGCCACAAATCCACCCAGGCGGGACTACCAATCCAATGGCACCATGGCAAAGCAGAGAAAACAGGCTTTCTGAGCGCCTCCTTTGATTTGATTACGGTGTGCCTACTGTTTCACGAAACACCACCAGCGATCGCCAAAGCTATTTTGCGAGAATGCTATCGGCTATTGACAGTTGGTGGTGAAGTACTAGTACTAGATGGCAACCAACAAATGCTGCGTCAGGCACACTGGCTAACTGATATTTTTGAAGAGCCCTATATCCAAGACTATGCAGCAGAAAGTGTAGATGCCTGGATGGGTGAGGCTGGCTTTGGTGCTGTGCAAACTCGATCGGTGTGGGGTATTCATCAGGTAACCCGCGGTGTGAAGCCAGCTTCGAGCCAAACGGTAGACTTTAGTTCTAATTGGGAAACGCTGCCTCAGGGGCAATGGGCAGGCGCGGGCGGTTAAGGTAATGGATTTGATTGCAGGGTTTGTAGCCTTCACTCTCAAAAAAGAAGGACGACTCTTGAGACTGAGTTGATGCGATCGTTAGGATAAAGTCAAGGTCTGTGGCCGCGGGACTTCCCCCGCATAAGCGGATCTGTGCGAGGTCAACGATCGCTTCGCTCATGTTCAATGGCGGCTGTTGCCTCGAGTGTGCAAATTAAGACTACAAGCCTTAACCACGCACCACAAAGTTGACAAGTTTTCCAGGAACGACAATCACTTTAGCAATTTCTTTGCCATCAAGGTAACGCTGGGCTGCTTCAGATTGTTTGGCCAACTGTTCCTGGTCATCTTTGGTGGACTGGGCGGGAATTTGGATATTGCCTCGGACTTTGCCATTGATTTGGATGACGATCGTCACTTCATCGGCAACTAATGCTGTCAAATCTGCTGTAGGCCAAGCCTGTTGGTGAACTGAGTTCACTTTTCGCAAGGCTTGCCACAGTTCTTCTGCAATGTGAGGAGCAAAGGGAGCCAGCAAAATTACCAACGTTGTAACCCCTTCAGCATAGACAGAGGAATCTTTGCAGGGGGCATCGGTCAAGGCGTTGCTCAGTTTCATCAACTCAGAAACTGCCGTGTTGAACTGGTAGTCGCCATCGAGGTCTTCGGTAATGGCTGCGATCGCCGTGTGAATGGCACGGCGCAGGTCTTTTTCTGACTTGGTTAACTCGCCGACAGCAGGCACAGCGGGCAAACTACTGGCCTCCATGACCAAACGCCAAACCCGGTTTAGGAAGCGGAACTGGCCTTCTACGTCGGCTTCATCCCATTCCAGATCTTTTTCAGGAGGTGCTTTGAACAGGATGAACATCCGTGCTGTGTCTGCTCCGTACTTGCTGACCACATCACCCGGAGCCACGCCGTTGTGCTTAGATTTGGACATCTTTTCGTAGACCAACTCCAGTGCTTCCCCGGTTTCTGGGTCGATCGGCTGAGCCAAGTCGGCAATCTGGCTAGGAATAACGTACTTGCCGGTGCGAGGATTTTTGTAAGTTAAACCCTGCACCATGCCCTGGGTCAGCAAGCGCGTAAACGGTTCATCCCCATTGAGCCAGCCGCGATCGCGCAGAAATTTAGTGAAAAAGCGCGAGTAGAGCAAATGCAAAATTGCGTGCTCAATACCACCCACATACTGATCTACTGGCATCCAGTCGTTGGTAATGGCTGGGTCAAAGGGCTGCTGGCCGTTGCGGGCATCGGGATAGCGTAAGAAGTACCAAGACGAGTCAATGAAGGTGTCCATAGTGTCAGTTTCCCGCTTGGCTGGAGTGCCGCAGGTGGGACAGGGCACATTTACCCAATCCTCCAATTTGGCTAGGGGCGACCCACCCCGACCTGAAAACGTGACATCCTCTGGTAAGGTGACGGGTAATTGGTCTGAAGGCACGGGCACCGTTCCACAGTTAGGACAGTGAACTACGGGGATGGGCACGCCCCAGTAGCGTTGCCGGGAGATGAGCCAGTCCCGTAGGCGATAGTTGACAGTGCCATTGCCTTTGCCGGTTTGCTCTAACCAGGCGATCGCCGTAGGAACGCTCTGACCTTTTTCCTTACCGGCTGGCGTACCATCAAGAACTGCCGAATTCACCATCACCCCTTCACCGGGATAGGCGTGGGTCATGGTGGCCGCATCTAACGTCTGGTCGAGTGGCTGCACTACCACTTGGATGGGGAGGCCAAAGGTCTTGGCAAATTCAAAGTCGCGCTGATCGTGGGCAGGAACTGCCATGATGGCTCCAGTGCCATAGTCCATCAGCACGTAGTCGGCAATCCAAATGGGAATTTTGACCTGATTAACCGGATTAATGGCGTAGCTACCTGTCCAAACTCCAGTTTTTTCGCGGCCTTCAGCGATGCGATCGAGGTCGCTTGTGTCAGCGGCTTCTGCCTGATAAGCGGTAATCGCATCAGCCTGGGCTGGTGTAGTTAACTTTGGCACCAAGGGGTGCTCTGGGGACAACACCATGAACGTGGCTCCCCAAAGGGTATCGGGGCGTGTGGTAAAGACTACGATGTCATCCCCCGTTGCTGTGGTGAAGCTGACCTGTGCCCCGATCGATTGACCAATCCAATTGGCCTGCATCAACCGCACCTTTTCTGGCCAGCCTTGCAATTGCTCTAAGTCGGCCAGCAACTGACCGGCATAGTCGGTAATTTTGAGGAACCACTGGCGCAGCAGCTTACGTTCTACTTTTGCCCCCGATCGCCAGGATCGTCCCTCGCTGTCTACCTGTTCGTTGGCCAGTACCGTTTGGTCGATTGGATCCCAGTTCACCGCCGCTTCTTTCTGGTAAGCTAAACCAGCAGTAAAGAACTCCAGAAAAATGCGCTGCGTCCAGCGATAGTAGTCTGGCGAGCAGGTAGCTACTTCCCGCTCCCAGTCAAAGGAAATGCCCAACTGATCCAACTGTTGCCGCATTTGGGCAATATTTTGGTACGTCCACTGCGCTGGTGGCACACCCCGCTCGATCGCCGCATTTTCTGCTGGTAAGCCAAAAGCATCCCATCCCATCGGGTTAAGCACACGAAACCCTTGCATCCGGCGTACTCGTGCAATCACATCAACGATCGTGTAGACCCGCACATGCCCCATGTGCAGGTTGCCAGAGGGGTAGGGAAACATGGACAGGGCATAGAACTTAGGCTTGCCCTTATCTTCCGAGGTCTTGTGCAGCCCTTGCTCAGCCCAAATTTTTTGCCACCGTTCTTCAATTGATGCCGGATTGTAACGGGACTCCACGAAAGTACTCCTGTACGCCTACGATCGTCGTTGTTTCGCTATTGTGACACACTCGTCCTAGCCGACTCACATTCCCACAGTCCGAAATCGATTGCCGTAGAAGACAGCTTTTCGCTTTATGTACTCACGTCAACCTTAGCGCCGATCGTTGTCGATGTAACCCCTCGGCGTTATAACATGACCATGTCAACCTCATCTCCCATCGACACACCGCCGTCTCCTCCTGTGCTTCGCCCTTACCAACTACAGTTGGTCAAGGATCTCTACAACAAGCTAAGTCAGGGGCATCAGCGTGTGGCTGTAGTGGCAGGCACCGGGGCTGGCAAAACCGTGATTGCTGGTCAAATTTGCGCCCACACGGTGGCTCGTGGCTATCGTCTACTATTCCTGGTGCACTTAGATGTGCTGGTGGGACAAACCTACGAGAAACTGAATGCCTTTGGCCTCCGCTGTGGCTTCATCAAGGCGGGCTGGCGCGAAGATCCCACTGCCCCGATTCAAGTTGCCAGCATCCAGACCATGATCAAACGGGATTGGTGGCGTACCTGGCATGCCGATGTGATTCTGTATGACGAAGGCCATACAACTGTGTTTAGTCAGGTAGGGCAAGATTTACTTTACGAAACCCATCCTCGATCGGTGCACCTAGCCCTAACAGCGACTCCCTACCGTCTTGGCAAAGAGCAACTAGGTGACCACATGGAAACCCTGGTGGCTTCTCCTGTGCCCTCCGAGCTTCAACGTATGGGCTTCTTAGCACCGATGAAGTACTACGGCATGCCTGCGGAACAGCAAATTGACCTGTCGTCGGTGCGGACGATCGCTGGGGACTTTGACGAGCGCGATCTGAAAAATGCCTGCGATCGCCCAGAACTGGTGGCACGGATTGTCGAAGAATGGCAGCGGCTTGTACCCGATCGCCGCACGATCGCCTTCTGTGTCGATGTCGAGCACGCCAATCACGTTACCCAAGCCTTTCGGGCTGCCCGCATTCCCGCTGCTACGGTAGATGGCAACACGCCAATCAAGCGCCGCAAACAGCTTTACGAAGACCTACGAGACGGCTATCTAACCGTGCTTACCTCCTGTAATGTCATCAGCATTGGGTTCGATGAGCCTAGTGTAGAGGTAGGGCTGCTGTTGCGTCCAACTCAGTCCCGTGCCCTGCACCACCAGCAAATTGGCCGCGTCATGCGGATTTCACCTCAAACCGGCAAAACCCACGGCAGCATTCTGGATCAAGCTGGAAACCTGCTACGACTAGGTTTTCCCGAAGACGTGCAACACTATACCCTGCCCACGAGCACCGACCCTGGTGAACCGGGCACCGCCCCCAAAAAGCAGTGTCCTGCCTGTGGCCGCATTGTCCTGACCTTCGTGATGACCTGTCCCGACTGCGGCCATGAATGGTTTGAAGAACCGCCCCAAATCATTGATAACGACCTGATCGAAGTGCAGAACGAGACGCTGGAAATTGATCCAGCCGATGAACCAGAGGCGATCGCCTTTTTCCATGCCCAGCGTCGCCGCACGTTCGACGAATGCCGCTCTCCCAACTGGGCACTACGTCTATTTTTCGAGCGCTACGGCTTTTTGCCACCCGATTCCTGGTGTTTACATTCCACCTTTGGTGTAGAGGCACTCTATGACCACAAAGTTGCCTACAAACACTATCTTCAAGCGATCGCCCGTCAGCAAGGCAAATCCATTACCTGGATCATCAGCGAATTTCAAAAAGAATTCGGCACCGAAGGGTGGCAATCGGTGTTGATGTCCTAAGTCAAGGGTTTAGAAGCAGAAATAGTCTGGGATGGTGTCAGCGGTGTAATCCCAGCTAGGTCAAGAATTTTGGGAATGAGATCCTCTCGCTTGACTGCCATCATGTGCACACCCTGACAGAGTTGGCGGGCTTGCTGCACCTGCTCAGCGGCGATTTGCATGCCTTCTTGGAGGGGGTCAGTGGCGCGCTCCAGGCGATCGATAATGGCATCAGGAATCTGCACACCAGGAACATTTCGGTTGATAAATTGAGCATTCTTAGCTGATTTGAGCAGGAAAACCCCAGCTATAACGGGTTTACCGCAGCCATTTGCAATTTGGGTCATGAATTTTTCCAGGCGATCGAAATCTGAAATTAACTGACTTTGGAAAAACTGTGCGCCAGCAGCCAATTTACGCTCGAAGCGACGTTGCAAACCTGACCAACTGCCGCACTGTGGATCTACGGCTGCCCCCGCAAACAGGTTGGTAGCCCCATCGGTTAGAGGTTTGTCATTGCGATCGAACCCCAGGTTGAGCCGACGAATCAGTTCCAGCAGCCGCACAGACTCCAATTCAAACACCGACTTAGCTTGGGGATGGTCACCTGCTTTGACTGGATCACCCGTCAGCGCCAGGATTGTGCCAATGCCTAACGCCTGTGCCCCTAGCAGATCTGCCTGTAAACCAATCACATTGCGATCGCGGCAAGCCATCTGGCAAATCGGCTCAATTCCCTGCTGCAACAGAATAGCTGACGCTGCGAGGGAAGACATGCGCATCACCGCACGGCTACCATCGGTAATGTTGACACTGTGTACTCGCCCTTGCAGCAATCGTGCCATTTGGATCATGTGGCTAGGATCACCCCCCTTGGGCGGGGCAACCTCCGCTGTAACCAAAAATTCTCCTGATTGAACAGCGCGACGAAACTGGTTAGATAGCATAGCAACAGCAGCGATAGAGCGATCGGGCATTGGAAACACAACTTGGATCAGTCTTCCCATTATCGAGGAGAGTGCCTTGTTGTACCAACCTGAGCGAATGGAGCGGTAAAAAAGTTAAAAGAGCGTTGCTAAATGTAAGTATGATGCCCTCATTTCTCCCTCTCCTTATCCCCTCATCCCTCCCTCTCCTCATCCTTTCGCTAGCCGATCGCCACCATTGCCGGTTCCGCTGCAGGAAGAATGCTTACATCATCAAGGTGCTGCAATCGTTCGATCGCCCGATCTAGATAATCCAAGCCTTGCTGGACTGTTTCAATCACACTTACCTGACCACGCAACTCGGCGGCACCAGGGAACCCCTTGGCATACCAGGTCATGTGCTTGCGGGCTTGACGAACGCCGCGATCGCCCTTGTATTCCCACAGCATCACAAGATGCTCACGGGCACAGAGTAACTTTTCAACAGGCGTGGGGGCAGGCCGCTCCTCACCAGTTCTGAGAAAGTGATCCACCTCACCGACTAGGAAGGGGTAGCCCATGGTGCCACGGGAACACATGACCCCATCCGCTCCCGTTTCCTCTAGGCATCTTACCGCTGCTGCCACAGAAAAAATATCGCCATTGGCAATCACCGGAATCGCCACTGACTGCTTCACACGAGTAATCCATTCCCACCGAGCAGGCCCGTTGTAACCCTGGGCGCGAGTGCGTCCATGCACGGTAATCATCTGGGCTCCAGCCGCTTCCATTCGCCGCGCAAACTCAACGATCGTAATTTCGCTATCATTCCAGCCAATCCGAGTCTTGACCGTCACTGGCACCGGTACAGCATTGGCCACAGACCGGACGATCGCCTCAGCTATCTCTGGTTGGCGCAGCAGCGAGGAGCCGCCGCCATTCTTGGTAATTTTGTTCACCGGGCAGCCCATATTGATATCCACAGTATCAGCCCCTTCCTGTACTGCCATTTGAGCCGCTTCAGCCAAAAAGTCAGGCCGACAATCAAACAACTGAATGCTGATGGGGCGCTCGTTGGGGTCTACCTCCATAATCTTGGGCAATTCCTTAACGTAGTGCAGCCCTGTGGCGTTCACCATTTCGGTGTAAAGCATCGAGTTGGGAGCATAGCGCCGCACCAACCGCCGAAATACCAAGTCTGTCACCCCAGATAAGGGCGACTGCAACACTCGACTCGGCACCTGCACCGTGCCAATGGTAAGTGGAGCCGCCATACGAGCCTGCAATGCTGGGGAGAGGGTAATCATAGATATTGAACCAATCAAGCTTGGGTCTGAATACTTGGCCTTATCTATTGTAGAGAGTTAGGAGGAAACTCCAGTGCATGAATAGAGCTATAAGGAAACGAGCATAGGGACTCTAGCCAGTGCACTGCTGCGATCGCACCGTTGCTGTAGGGAACTTTTGGCAGGGAATCTGGAGGGTTCTGTTGCAATCCATTCTCAACGGCTATGATCGCGGCTTGAGGAGTGTTCACGATCGTCAGGGGCTGCTGGGTTTGTGCCTGTTGCAATCGGTGAGCTTGGCGATCGTAGAGGCGTGGCCAGGGTTTGGCTACTAGAGGAATGCCCAACGCGCAACACTCATAAACGGTGTTGTAGCCGCCGCTGCCAACCACAAGATCGGCTGCTAGCAAGACTTCCAGCGCTGGATAGTGCAGCCGCCACAACTCGGGAGGACAATGCGGTGGGCAGGTTGCCGCCAAGCAGCATACCTGGATTCCAGGCAAATGGGCGATCACAGCGCTCACTTGGCCATACCAAGCCAATTCTTCTTGCTGCCCTGAGGCCAATATCAGCACAGTGCAGGTGGTAGCATCTAGGTTCAGTCGGGTGCGGGCAGTAGGGCGATCGGCCAAGTCTTCTGGATTGCGGCTCAACCATGGCTGGGTATGTACCGTTTGGGGCAGGTGCGCCAAAGGTACCCTCATACCTTCACCCGGAATAATCACCTGTTCAAAATGCTGCTGGACAAAGGCTTCTATCTGGAATCGCTGTACGTAGGCTGGATGTAAGTCTCGATGAATCAATACCCGTGGACATTTGAGCCTGGGCAGAATTGCTGCTAACTCACCACCCAGCCCGCGAGGAAAGGTATCGACAATGAAGCGATCGCACGGTTGCTGTTGCAGCAATTGCTGCAAGCGTGCCTGAACATCTTCAGGGGATGAACTAGGCGAAACCACCACCAATTCTAAGTTGTGGGGCAGTGTTCCAACGCGATCGGCGTAGGGACTGTTGACCAAAAGCTTGATGGGATGGTGCAATGCTGCAAATTGTCCCAGAGCCAATGCCCGATTTAAATGCCCCCAACCACCCCCCAGCGCGTAGATGAGCCACATAGCCAGCGCTAGCTAGCTCCCATATCTTGCTCAAAGTCCACATCGCTAGTAGCTAAACTAGCTGCATCAGCATCGGTAAAGTCAATGCCTGTGGTGGAGCCATAGCCACCATCCCAACCGCCATAGCTACCGTAGTTAGTGTAGTAGGCGTGCTCTGGATAGTAGAAATAAGGCTCTTCTTGCATTTGGCCATCCTGACAGTGCGGGCAGCCTTTGGTCGTGAGTCGCCCACATCGGCGAGGAAACAAGAACCCAACCCGGCGATCGCACCCATCACCTGGGATTACAGTTGCGGAAACCCTACTCCCAGAGGCCGAGGTTGATTCTGCGCTAACAGGTGTTGCGGCGGATGGAACTGGCTGAGCCAGCGAACGAGCTGGGGCTGTCTCTGCTGCAATTACCAGTCGCACCAAAATCTCGCAGCCGCCCAATTGCAACCGATCGCCATCCTTTAATGCAGCAGCCTGCTCCATCACGCCATTTACCTTCACGCCTGCCGGAGCTTGCTGATCTATCACCATCACCTGCCCGTCAAAGTCATCAATTAAGGCGTGATAGCTGGAAATCTGCGGGTCTTTAATGGTTAAACGGCTGACACGGCGATCACTCAGCAAACTAGGCATTACCATAAATTCTGACCCCAGGGCGATCGGCGTTTCTAAAATTGGGCGTTTGGGCATGTCGCTACCCGGATCAGTAAAAATCAGTTGAATCCGCAAACCCTTTTCCTCCTCCACTGTTTCTGGCTAGTCTGCTTAGGCTCGCTTCTGCTCTGCCATGCGGGTCAAGTTCAATATCTGATAGGCACTCATAAACATCAAAACAATTGTGCGATGCAAATCATCCTCTAGGTTTTTCTCTGCTTCTGCTTGCAACTGAGGAGATACAACCGCCGAAGGGGTTGCCTGAAAATTTCCCAGCGCAGGCATAAAGTTGAGGTGAGCCTGCTCCGAAAGTTTGGCTTTGAGCACTAGGGTGCGACTGTCAACCCGAATTTCCTTCAGGAGCACTCCTTTGGGAAGTTGCACCGCCTGTTCAGGATTTTTTATCGTAGCTAAGTTGGGATAGCGCTGGGGTAGGCACTTCAACTCCAGTCTCAAGTCAATACCCTTATACCGAGGGCGAATCCGCAATTTATTGTTGACGTTTTTGCCAGAGCGTTCTTGATGGTGCTGGGTCAAGGTTAGGGCGAACCGGGTTCCGTCGATCAACCGTCCCCGTAAGGTCAGCCACGGATCTTCGAATAGCTCTATCTGCCAACCAGGTCGCCGCGGATGGGGAATTTTGCGAACCACTTTAGTCTTGTTGTCGGGTGGATCAAACTGCAATATGGCTGCAACACGGCCACTGGGTCGCATATCCCGCTCCAAAATGGGGAGCAGTCGATTTAGCAGTTGGTAGCGATAGTTGGGCAAATCTAGGCGACGATGATATTTAACTTTTTCTTGGGTCTGAATCGCAAAGACGATCGCAGGAACAGCAATAAGCAAGGTTAACCCAAAGGTTACAAAGGCCAAGAAACCAAAGATGGTTCCGATCGTCGCAGCTAGGTTACGGCGTTTACGAAACTTGGCGGTTTCTACTTCAGCCTGCTTATCGATTTGGCTGAGCTGCCCCATATCTTTTCTAACTAAAGCAGGGGTGGCTGTATTGCGGTAAGTGAGGCGATCGCGAAGGGTTGCTAAATTAACTGCCATACCAATTCTCAAGTTCTTAGGCAACAACGCATCTTATTCCTAACCTATGGCGATCGGAATGGCAAAAAAGCTCAATCGAACGTTACCGAAGCAACTCTGGAAAGTTTCAACACCTTTGAGCACTCAGCTCAAACTAGCCTGCTATACTGATAAACTGGCTAGGGAGCATTTCGGGCTTGCCTAACTAGTTCCAAGTGATGTTTGCCGATGTGGCTCAGTGGTAGAGCACTCGATTCGTAATCGAGCGGTCGCGGGTTCAAATCCCGCCATCGGCTTAAAGTGCAACCTTTAACAAGTTAGTCAAATAGGTTTAGGCGTTTCAACCTGAATAACAGGAGATCTCGTAAACTTGCTACAGCACAAGCTTTCTATAGTTTGGCCACTTTAAGACTATGCAAGCCATTTTTTGGGGATAACTTACAAGTCAGGTTAGGGGGATAAATTTCGTGTAAAACAATGCCTCTTAACCGCCTCAAAAATGTCTTACTTGCGCTAGATCTTTATCTCACGGGAAATAACGGCATGGTGAATTTTACATTCGCACTAGTTACTTGGCAGGGCTAAGCGTAGATATGTTGCACATTGTTTGCAGCTTAAGTAATGTCGCCCTTTTTACGTCATGGCTCCCTGAAATTAGACTGTGCTCTGTATTGGTGTTTACCTTGTAAATCGGTGTTAAGTCAGAATATGGTTACATCTGAGTATTGGTGCTGAAGAAATCAAGTTTTTTCTGCTAAAAGCTGATTTTTTTTCCAGGTTACAAACCATAATTATCTAAATCTTGTGTTGATTCACAGACTTAGATAGGTAGCTTGGTTAGGCTGTGTAGCTCAAGTTAGCTTGTAGCAGGCATTAGTGGCATGTCATGCTTCTTGGCACTGTGAATAGCAGGGGATTAGATGGATTGGTGATAGACAGTTGCATAGGGTGATGAGTGGAATATGGGCAAAGATCAATTGGATTTCACAGAATTGGTTGAAGCGGAACAACTGATCCAAAGCTTGGTTGATCAAATTAAACAGGAAGTGACTCCTGCTTCTACTGCCGTTACTGATGTTGGCCATGAGGTAGTGTTGCAGCCTGCTCAAGTCCAGACAACTTTGGAGGCACTGAAGCAAGAACCAGCTCTATTGCAATTGTCTTCACCGCAACGTCACCCGGGCTCGTGGCAGTGGCTTCTGGGTGGATTGACGGCTCTGTGTGCGATCGGGGGTACCGGGGGTGCTGCATTGTTTTGGCTGATGACCATTCCCCCAGCTCCAAATTGTCAAGATACGTCTCCGCTATCGCCGGATATGGAGCGACTCTATTGCGCCCAGAAAGCGGCTGAATCTGGGGAGTTGCCGGAATTGCTGGCTGCCTTAAAGCTGGTAGGAACCTGGACACCTGAGCATCCCCTGTATCACCAAGCGCAACAATCGGTGAATCGATGGTCTGAGTTGTTGTTGGCGATCGCCCAAAGAAAGATTGAACAAAGTGACCTCAAGGGTGCGGCTAACCTAGCGCGACAAATTCCTAAAACAAGCACTATTCATAAGGATGCTCAAGCCAGCATTAATCGTTGGCAAGCTCAGTGGCAGCGAGGAGAAACCATCACGATCGCGGCTCAAGCCGCCATGAAGCGTGGTAACTGGACACAGGCCAGTGAAAAGATTCTGGCTATGCGAGAACTAGAATACTCCTACTGGCGCTTCCAGCAGGCCAATTCCTTAGCACGACAAATGGTATTGGAAAAGCGAGCGCGGCAGTTTTTGTCTCAGGCTAGGGCTCTGGCAAAGCTTGGTGGCATGGAGCAACTGCAACAAGCGATTACCCAAGCCAGTAAGATGAACCCCAAAACTTATGCTTGGAGTGATGCCCAGAAGGAGATGAAACGTTGGGGAGAAACCCTACTGACTCAAAGTTGGCAGCAGTGGCAAGCAGGAGACTTGCAGGCAGCCATAGCGATCGCTCGTCCTGTAGTTGCAGTTCCCACTCTCACGAAGGAAGCTGAAGCCCTGATTCGCCTCAGCGAAGCGCGTCAACTCGCTCGCACCACTGATTGGCGCTGGCAGCCTAAGCCGCACCATGTCTGGCACTTAATGGAAGCTGTAGCGATCGCAAGTCAAGTTAAACCTGACAGCCGCTTTTATGCGCAAGCACAAGCTAGCTTGGCTCAATGGCGCAATGCTTTAGAGGATGTTTCTCAACTGCAATTGGCTCAGTGGTTAACAGACTTGAACCATCCTGCTGCACTGAAGTTGGCAGTTGCCAAAGCAGAACAGGTGTCTCGCCATCGGCCTCGCCGCCTCCAAGCCCAGAATTTGATTGCTCACTGGAACCGGGAAATTGAGCGCATGGAGGATGCTCCACTGCTTGCCCAGGCACGGCAGCTTGCTCAGAAAGGAGCCATTGCTAACCTGCAAGCAGCCATTGCTCAAGCCCAAAAAATTTCCCCACAACGAGCACTGCGAGGTGAAGCCCAAGCTTTGGTTCATGACTGGACTCAGCAAATTCAAACCTTGCAAGACAAACCCTTGTTGGATAAGGCTTGGGCATTGGCGAACCAAGGTCAGTTGGGGGCAGCAATTCAAGTTGCAGCCCAGATTAAGGCTGGACGGTCATTATACGGCGAGGCTCAATGGGCGATCGGTGACTGGCACTATCAAATTCAACAAAGTCTCCTCGCGAAAACTCAGGCACCAGTCATAGCTCCTATCGAAGATCCAATTAGAGAACCCTATGCTGACGAGACACCAAGCTGGAGCCAGCGCGAACCTGAGCCTCAATACGAGGAGCCAGCTCCAACCTACCAAAAATCAGATAGAGACAAGCAGCCTCCAACGTACCGAGAGTCAGAGCCTCAATACGAGGAGCCACCGCTGCCAACCTACCGCGACCCGGCTTACTCAGACGTTCCTTTTCCAGCCCCTCCTGCGTCCTTGCCAGAGTTGCCCCCTGCAGACCAGGCTCCACCTCTTCCTCCGGCGCCACTCCCAACGGTAGATGAGTCACTACCGCCCCCAGCCGCCGTTCCTACTGCTTCACCCACAGCATCTGAAACGGTCGTTGAACCCATTGTCGAGCAGCCAACTCCGGCCAACTTGCTGTCCGATGCCTCCTAACCCACTTTTTACTAACCAATTAGTCTGAGGAATTAACTATTGGGCGAGTGTAGAGGATAGTATTTCAACGCATAGCTGGCTATCTCAGTTAATTCTCCCATCAGTAGATGAGCAAGGATTTCTCGATGTCCAGCGGTGGGCTTAATTCTGATTATTATAAAGATAGTAAAGAAAGTTAACATAATGACGGCTGTAACACCACCGCTGACTGCTATCTTCCACTCCCAAACCTGGATTTGGCAAGGACACACCATCCGCTACACCGTGATGGGTGAGGGACAACCCTTGCTGTTAGTGCATGGATTTGGGGCATCGATCGGCCACTGGCGCAAGAATTTGCCTGTCTTGGCGGCTGCGGGCTATCAGGTGTTTGCGATCGATTTACTTGGTTTCGGAGGATCTGACAAAGCTGCTGTCGAGTATTCTGCTGAGTTGTGGCAACAGCAGTTGTATGACTTTTGGGCTGAGCACATTCAACAGCCAACGGTATTTGTGGGTAATTCGATCGGAGGCTTGCTCTGCTTGATGCTGCTGGCAGATCATCCAGAAACTGCCGCAGGCGGCATCTTGCTTAATTGCGCAGGTGGACTGAATCACCGACCCGACGAACTTAATCCACCCCTAAGACTGATTATGGGGATGTTTAACCGTTTGGTGCAGTCTTCTCTGGTAGGCGGATTCATGTTTAATCAAATTCGCCAAAAGACTCGGATTCGCAATACTCTGCGCCAGGTTTATTGCAACCCTGAAACCATCACTGATGAACTGGTCGAATTGCTCTACGCCCCTAGTTGTGATCCGGGCGCTCAGCAAGTTTTTGCATCAGTACTGTCTGCACCACCGGGTCCCTCCCCAACCGAACTGTTGCCCAAGGTGCAGGCTCCTCTGTTAGTGCTGTGGGGTGAAGCCGACCCATGGACACCGATCGCAGGAGCAGCCATCTACCAAACTCATGCCAAATCCCATGATCTTGAATTCGTGTCCATCCCTAACACGGGGCATTGTCCCCACGACGAAAATCCAGATGTTGTTAATTCGCTAATGCTTGATTGGTTGGCTACACGTTTTCAATCAGTAATTATCACAGCCTCTTGACGATCGCACCAGTTTTGGGTACCGTAGGCCATCTACGTTACCAGGTTAAGGAAGTGGGCTGTGCTACATGCGTTGACCAAGCTGGACTATCTGCTACGGGAGACCTTGCTGGGACTACGCCGTAGTGGCTGGATGAATTGGGCTGCTGTCAGTACGGTAACCGTGCTGCTATTTTTATTTGGCGTGAGTGTGCAAGCATCCTGGCAGCTAGAAGGATTGCTCAATCGGTTTGGCAGTCAGCTTGAAGTGTCGGTTTATCTGGATACGGGTGTGCAAGCGGCAGAGCTAAAACCGGCGATCGCGACCTTGCCGAATGTAGCCGAGGTCAAAGCCATTTCTAAAGAGCAAGCCTGGGCAGCTTTAACCAAAGAATTGGGCTTGGCCGACATTAATGGAGCAACCCGGCAGCTAGAGGGCAATCCTCTGGTTGATGAGTTAAAGGTGAAGGCGCGATCGTCCCAAGACATGCCCCAACTAGCTAAAACTCTTTCCCAGATTTCTGGAGTGGATGCCGTGCAATATGTGGATGAGGCTGTCCAGCGGGTAGCCCAGTTAAACCGTGGCCTTAGCTGGGTTAGCCTGATGATGCTGAGTCTGCTAACTTTGACGGCTGTGGCTGTTATCACTACTACCATTCGTCTAATTGTGATGGCAAGGCGACGGGAAATTGAGGTAATGCAACTGGTGGGCGCTACCAGTATCTGGATTTATCTACCGTTTATTCTTCAGGGCATCTTCTTTGGAATAGTAGGTGCTGCGATCGCCTGGGTCTTTCTGTTAAGTACCCAGCAGTTTCTCCGTAGTCTACTTGCCCAGCAACCTGAATTTGTGCAGTTCTTGGCTAATGGATTGCAGGTGGATCCAGTCAAAGCTCTACTATTGCCATTGATTTTGTTTAGCTTTGGCAGTGCGATCGGCGTCCTAGGCAGTCTGTTTGCCGTACGTCGAATCGCAATGAAGTAGAGGATAATCAGGTCAATTTACTTAGCATTGTCTGGATTGACTTTAGCAGCAATCATGTTGTGCACAATGTCGTTGATTGAGTAATGTGCTTGCCAGCCAAGTTGCTGCATCGCCTTGGCAGGATTGCCAGCACTAACAGCAATATCTGTAGGCCGCAGCAAGCTGGCATTAACGACAACGTGTTCCTGCCAATCTAAGCCAAATTCAGCAAACGAAAGTTTAACAAAGTCCTCTAGCTTGCAGGTGCGACCAGTGGCAATCACGTAATCCTCTGGCTTAGCTTGTTGGAGCATCAAATGCATAGCTTCTACATACTCTGGTGCCCAACCCCAATCTCGTTCGATCGAGATATTCCCTAACTGCAACTTTTCTGTTGAACCTGCGGCAATACGACATGCCGCTGCAACAATTTTTTGTGTGACGAAACGCTCGGGGCGTAGCGGTGACTCGTGGTTAAACAAAATTCCTGAACAAGCAAATAGATTGTAGGCTTCGCGATAGTTGGCCACTTGCCAAAATGCAGCCGCTTTTGCTACTCCATAAGGACTACGAGGGCGAAATGGAGTTGCTTCATCGGCTATAACTCCCAGGGTGTCACCGAAGCATTCACTAGAACTTGCGTTGTAAAACTTGATGGGCTCACCCAGAAACCGGATAGCTTCCAACAGGTTCAACGTACCGATCGTAATGCTGTCGAAAGTCTCAACTGGTTGCTCAAACGACAACCCCACAGAAGTCTGCCCAGCTAAGTTGTATACCTCATCAGGCTTAATCCTCCTCAAAATTTGAAGAACACTGCGGAAATCATTAATGGCTACGGATTCTAACCTAACCTGCTGGTGAATACCTAAACGCACCAGGTTTTTGAACGAGGAAACCTGAGCATCACGAGATGTGCCAACTACGCAGTATCCCAAATCCAACAGATGCTTTGCTAAATAGGCACCATCCTGACCTGACACTCCAAAAATGAGTGCTATTTTCATAAGCTACACCTGTTACTCAATCTTGAGCCAATTTAGTCAAGCAGGGTGCTGACGGTACCAGTCGATCGTATTCTTTAGACCCTGTCTAAAATCAACCTGAGCCGAGAATCCAAACGCTTGCTTGGCTCTCTCAGTATCCAGACAGCGGCGAGGCTGACCATTAGGCTTATCAGTTTCCCATACAAGCTCCCCCTCAAAGCCCATCAACTCACAAATAAGCGTAATAAGATCTTTGATAGAAATCTCATACCCAGTCCCCAAGTTGACAGGTTCAGATTCGCTGTAGAACTGCGTCCCCATCACAATTCCGCGGGCAGCATCTTCCGAATAGAGAAACTCGCGAGTTGGACTACCATCTCCCCAAACGGATATTTGCTTATCCCCACGCTGTTGCGCTTCATGAACCTTGCGGATCAGAGCTGGAATGACGTGGGAACTGCGCGGATCGAAGTTATCTTCAGGTCCGTACAGATTAACTGGTAAGAGATAAATACCATCAAACCCATACTGTTGACGATAGGCTTGCAATTGCACCAAAAGTGCCTTCTTAGCAATTCCATAGGGAGCATTAGTTTCCTCTGGATAACCGTTCCAAATATCATCTTCCCTGAAAGGCACAGGGGTAAACTTTGGATAAGCACAGATAGTGCCAATGCAGACAAACTTTTTGACCCCAGCACGATAGGCCGCATCGATTAACTGAGTTCCCATCATCAAGTTGTCATAGAACAACTCAGCAGGCTTCTCTCGGTTTAATCCGATACCACCAACGTGAGCAGCAAGGTGGATCACAACGTCTTGTTCAGCTACGGCACGCTTGCAACTTTCCAGAAAGCGCAGGTCACAATCGCGCGATCGAGGAATTGAGATTTTGTTGCGATCGGCTCCAGCAAGGCAAAGCTGGCTCACAACCTGTCGGCCTAAAAAGCCGCCTCCGCCTGTGACTAAAATTCTCTTGTTGTTTAAATCGATTCCGTTAGTAACCATCGGTAGAGTGCCCTTGCCTAACAGGTTGAACCAGCTTTTGCCTCACAAAACCTACAGCGACGACGCGATCGTGGTTCGGGGAACAGTTGCGTAGTCTCTAAGCCCGTTAGCATCCCCTTTGGGAGAATCTATGCCCAAAGCCTGAAGGTCAGCATCCATCATTAAATAGACTAATTGCTCAAAGGTAACCTTTGGCTCCCAGCCCAGCTTTTGCTTGGCTTTCGCTGGATCACCAATCAACAGTTCAACCTCCGCAGGACGTAGATAGCGCTCGTCGAATTCAACATAATCCTGCCAAGCCAAATTGACATACCCAAAGGCAAGTTCTAGAAACTCTCGCACTGAATGCGTCTCCCCTGTCGCCACAACGTAATCATCAGGCTCATCTTGTTGAAGCATCAACCACATGGCCTCAACGTAATCTTTGGCGTAGCCCCAATCTCGCTTGGCATCAAGGTTCCCCATGTACAGCTTTTTCTGCTGTCCTGCCATAATTCGAGCAACTGCACGAGTAATTTTGCGAGTCACAAACGTTTCTCCGCGACGAGGTGACTCATGGTTAAACAAAATGCCGTTGCAAGCAAACAATCCATAGGATTCTCGGTGGTTAACCGTTTGCCAGTGGGCATAAAGCTTCGCGCAAGCGTAGGGGCTGCGGGGATAAAAGGGGGTCGTTTCCTTTTGGGGAATTTCCTGCACCTTACCAAACATCTCGGAAGAACCAGCTTGGTAAAAGCGGACTTGATCACCAGTGCGTTGTTGATATTCGCGAATCGCCTCCAGCAGACGCAGCGTTCCCATACCCACTGCATCAACCGTATATTGTGGAGAATCAAAGCTAACTCGCACGTGGGACTGTGCGCCTAAGTTGTATACCTCACAGGGCTTAACTTCGTCCAAAACACGTCTTAAGTTGGTGCCATCTGTCAAGTCACCGTAGTGCAGGAAAAGGCGTACCTTTTCTTCATGAGGATCTTCATAAATGTGGTCGATGCGATCGGTATTAAACGTAGAGGTTCGACGAATAATGCCGTGAACTTCATATCCCTTTTCCAATAAGAGTTCGCTCAAGTAAGACCCATCCTGACCCGTGATACCTGTAATCAAAGCACACTTACGCTCTGTCATAGCTTTCCCCACTTATGTGAATATATGCGCCCAAGTCTCAATAGAGCTCTTTGACGCTAATGGCAACGGATATACCTATCAAGAAAGTACCCCAAAGTACCTCTAGACACTCAAACCACAGCTAACCAAGCTGGTCAGCGACGCAAAGCATTGGGTGAAGCTGCGTCTTGAGGTGTGAACAGGGTATTCGGTGCAAACACAGCCACCAACAACTGCTTACACGCCAACCAGATGAAAATTGGAATAGTGTTGGCATAGCGACCCCACAATCTACGGGGTTCTTGTGCTAGCCGATAGAGCCATTCAAAGCCACCCGAGCGCAAAAACTTAGGCGCACGCTTGTGGATCCCGGCATACACGGGAAAAGCTCCACCCAAACCCACCATCACAGCATGAACCCTACCCTGATGAGCCGCCATCCATCGCTCTTGCTTAGGGCAACCCAGGCACACAAAAACAAAGCCTGTTCCACTAGCGTTTAGCTCTTCAACAAGCAATTCATCTTCTTGTGTAGTAAGAGGCCGAAAGGGTAGAGGCTTCATGCCAGCAACAGTTAAATCAGGAAATTCCTCAGCTAAGCGATTCTTAATCCGATCCAGGACTTCAGCCTGGGATCCTAAAAAGAAAACACTGACACCCTGCTCAGAGGCTAACTGACAAACTGTTTGCATCACGTCTAATCCAGCAACCCGATCCTGTTTTGGATTTCCCATCAATCGCAACATCCACACAAGTGGCATGCCGTCAGGAGTCACCATATCTGCATTTTTTAATACAGCACCAAATGCTAAATTTCGGTGTGCCTCGATCAGCATATGAACGTTAGCGATGCAGACAACCTTACTCAGGCGAGACTTTGCCCAATCGATCATGACTTCGACTTGATATTTGAATTCTAAAGACGTAACTGGCGAACCAATAATGTCCTGAGTAGGCAGAGAACACATAGCCTTAGGGTAAGATTCCGTAGAGTCCAGAACAGATAAATTTGAAGGCATTGCCAATTTCAGTCCCAAACGAGTATTAACCACAAACCTGTATCAACTAGAGATCATCTTCCCGATAAGAAGCTCTCCAATCCAAAAAACGTTCAGCCAGCTAATGAGTGTGCAAGAAGCAATAATCCAATCGCTATTATTCCTCGTGAAAAGAAATCGCACAATACATTTACGTTTGACAATATACTCTTGCCGAAAACTTAAGTGTATTCTCGGATGCAAGAAGTCAGAGAAGAACAGATTCACTGCGCTGGTGCCGATGTAAAATTGAGATATAAGTATATCCCCTTAAGTTTTAGATGTACAGGCTTAATAAAACAACATACGGAGATGCTTTGGGAGCTACGGCTATAGGATTTCAACTAGCGGAGGCAGATAGCTGTTTTTTGCGAATAAGGCGATGATAAGTGGAATTTCCGTACAAGTACCTGAACTAGCTCTTCGCTTCACAGGGATTTCACAATCCTGTAAAGATTAGCTGTTGGGATGCCTTGCATCACTGTAGGCTGTTTTGGCTAGTGGTGCTTGCGGGAATTTATATCCTGATAAACTACTGAACCTGCGGAAAATTCGGATGGATAGCCAGTGTCGCCTATCTTAGTTAGTCAATGGTTGTAGTGGTTTTCAATGAGGTTTAACGTTATCCATTTTGCAAATAAGTTAAATTTCTCTGTGAGCAATCGCTAGAATAACCATACAGACAAACCCCGATCTACCTGTTCCACTGGAGGTAGGATCATGGATTTGTAATGATGCTTATTTTTTGCGATCGCTTGGACTGCGAAGGATGGGCTTGCTAAGTTAGGTTGAGCACGGGTCGAGACTCTCTCCCCCTTATGACAACGGATACCAAAGATCCTAATATTGGACGCTTACTCGCCAACCGGTACCAACTGGTAGAGTTGGTGGGCAGAGGTGCTATGGGTCGAGTTTACCGCGCTGAAGATGTATTGTTGGGTGGTGTCATTGCGGTAAAGTTTTTGTCTCAGACTTTGTTGAATTCCAAGATGCGCGATCGCTTTAAGGCAGAAGCCCGCACCTGTGCTCAACTAGGCCAAAAAAGTATTCATATTGTGCGTGTGACGGATTATGGGGTAAACGATGAGGATATCCCGTTCTATGTCATGGAATATCTACAAGGGGATGGACTGGGGGACATTATTTCTTCCCAAATGCTTCCCCTACCGCGTTTTCTGAGTTTGGCGCGGCAAATTTGCTTGGGCTTGCAGTGCGCCCACCAAGGCATATTAATTGATGGGGAACTGTGCCCGATTATTCACCGGGACATTAAGCCCAGCAATATTCTGGTCAGCAAGGATGCCAGCTTAGGGGAATTGGTCAAAATTCTGGATTTTGGCATTTCTAAGCTGCTGCAAGGGGATGCAGGCCAAACCAATTCTTATATGGGGACGCTGGCTTACTCATCGCCTGAACAAATGGAGGGGCGGGATCTAGATTCTCGCTCAGATATTTACAGCTTGGGGGTGATGTTGTTTGAAATGCTGACGGGTAAGATGCCCTTGCAGGCGGAAACTCATTCCTTTGGCGGTTGGTACAAGGCTCACCATTTCCAGCAACCTCGCAGTTTTGAGTCGATTAATCCCAGCC
>Ga0224722_1000034_pt1 | contig 72707 bp, 64 predicted proteins | sample Balambano_FR1_Me_FD_161646 | JGI IMG/M metagenome (GOLD analysis project Ga0224722, IMG submission 161646) | Freshwater sediment microbial communities from Lake Towuti, South Sulawesi, Indonesia - Balambano_FR1_MetaG | ecosystem: Environmental > Aquatic > Freshwater > Lake > Sediment | place...
GGCGTTGATCACCTTTTGTCGCAAGTCATAACTGTAAGCTTTTGCCATGATTACAAGGGCTTTTAGAGGGGTGGATACCTCTTAGTCTACGTCCTAACTGTCTTGGCGACAGCTATACCACGATTCGAGCCGAATTTCCCGATGCGGCAATCATCATGTTCTCAATTTATGAAACCGACGAGGACATTTATCAAGGGCTACGCGCCGGAGCCAAAGCCTATCTACTGAAAGACACTCCCTGTGGGGAAATTCTAGAAGTGATTCGGGCCGTCAGTGAGGGACAGCGATATGTTCCAGCGGATATTGGCACCAAGTTAGCCGCTCGGATGGAGCGACCAACGTTGAGCGATCGCGAGTTTGAGGTTTTGTCATTGATGGCAAAAGGGAAGAACAACAAGGCGATCGCCAGCGAACTCAACATTACTGAAAACACCGTCAAGTTCCATGTCACCAATGTCATGATTAAATTGGGCGCGAGCGATCGTACCCATGCAGTGGTCAATGCGCTCCAGCAAGGCATTATCAAACTGTGATTGATCTTCTACAACCTCATCGACATCAGGACATATTTTTCACGCACCTCAAAGTCTGCATCAGCATAGAGTTTTTGAGCACGACTATTTGATCGCTCAACTTCGAGGTGAAGTGCATGTATTCCTCGTGCTTGCGCCAAGATTTTAATTTGATTGAGAACTTGTTTACCTAAACCTTTTCTGCGATAGGCCCAATCGAATATAAAATTCATCAATAAACGCATCTTTACCAGTAAACTCAATACTATAGCCAGTGCAGAGTGCAATGTAACCAACAATTTGACTATGACAACAAATTAGCCAAATGCTACCCAGGTCAGCATTCTCTAACAACGGCTTCAGAGCAGTTGCCCGCTGTTGTGCTGAAAGGTTTACCCCTTCGATGTGATGAAACTCTTGCACAAGCTGCAAAAGAATTTCCCAGTCTGCTATTGAGGCTGATTTAAGTTCTGCTATCACTTGGATGAACGATGTTGATGAGATAGAGTACACAACCGACAACTCTAACGTTGCCCATTACCCGCCGCAAACAGCCTTTGCATCATACCGATTAACTCTTTGGCAGTCGGTGTGCATGGGCGTTGTTAGCTACTTATCGATGGGGACAAGCCTACGAAAATCCTTCAGAGAACACTGCGCTGACAATGCTGTACCAGTTTGCGTGATCAAGATTAAGTCGTCCTGCCAGATCATACATTCTTACAGATGTCGTCTCAGAAAAAAATACAGGCATTTGCTCACCTAGTTGATATGTTTGTCGAAACGTTTTCATACCCTCAGCGTACTCACCTTTTGCATACAACTCAGCCGCTTCTGCATCCAGGCGATTAGCCTCTACAACATCTTTTTCTGAATAGATTGAGCATGGAACCAAGACTGGAATCCGATGCGCTGCTGGATCCCGAAACTCTCTCATTTCCCAGTACCAGTCATGAAATCCTTGCATCTTGCTGTGTAGGCTAGTTAAGCCGCGTTGCTGAATTGCCTTCAAGAACTCCCTGCCAAGCAACTGGGCAAATCGTCTTTGTTTTAAGTCGTCTTCGTTAATTTCTTCTTGTAGCGCATGATGGTAGACTAGTGCCCATGCAAGGTTATCCAGAGATCCAGCAAGATTTAGATAATAGGCGTTCAGGAGAAGGGTTAGCTTCGTTGCAAGATAACTGCTAAGCGGACCATCTGTACTCTGTAGCTCTTCATCTAGAATGACTGCTGATTCTTCAAGCATGTTGACACGCACAAGAAGACCACAGTGCAGATGTTTCTTGGCTCCTTCGCCAAGACCATGACGAAGGCTTAGCATATATTTTTCTCCCACATTGCTGAAGTCCCTTAGCATTCTGTCTCGGTCGAGGGTGGCAAACATTTCAGGCATATTGATTTAAGTGTAGCTAACAGTTGTGATCACTGGACTGGACAACTCTGGCTAATGACGATTATGTTCCAAAGTTCCGGCGATCGCACTTGTTAGCTGGTTGCCCCACCAAGATCTCTCAATGACATCCCGTCGGTTTGCTGGAGCGCGTGATTAGAGTCTAGACGATGAAAGTGGACAGACTTCCATCGCTTGAATCAAGCCATCTGCAAGGGTAAAACGGTGACCAACATACTCGTCGGCAAGCACGGCTCCGGACAGATCGCGTACGACCTGATGCACCTCGACGAAAACCTGCCCAGCATCCTCCGGGTGAAAGGTAACTGGCTCGACGCGCCCATCGATCTCGCTCCACTGCTCCGTCCAGTAAGCACGGACTTCTTCAGGCCCACGGACAAAACCGCCTTTGAAAGCCCTCGGCCAAACCACGTCAGGAGCCATCAGGGCGAGGGCAGCATCAATGTCACGCGCGTTGAAGGCTGCGTATGCTGCGCGTAGCATCTCGATTTCTCGTGCAGGTTGATCTGGCATAAGAGGTTGTTGTTCCTAAGTTTTATGTATTCTTAATCTGTTACAGTACCCGTCTAATGTTAGAGACTATAACATTATTTTCTTGAGAGTCAACAGTGAGTATCGAAAAGTATCATCACGGTCACCTGCACGAAGCTCTAATCGATGAAGCCTGTAAACAAATTGAACACGAGGGGGCGATCGCGCTGAATTTGAGTAAGCTAGCGCAGAAAATCGGGGTCAGCCAACCTGCCGTCTATCGCCACTTTCCCAATAAACAAGCCCTCGCTATTCGCGTTGCTCAGAGAGGATTTGAACAACTTACAGAAGATTTGAGACAAGCGACTCAGGATGTTCAAAGCGACTCTTTTGAGGGCATCCGAGCGATTGCTAAAGCTTATATTGGATTTGCACTGAATCATACAGAAACTGCCCGCATGATGTTCAGCATGAAAGAACGTATGACTGAGCCTGAACTGTACAACGCCTCAAAAGTGGCAGCAGTTCCCCTATTCTGCATCGTTGAAGAAGCAAAACGTTGCGATCGTCTTCGGAATAACGACGTTGAGAAAACCGTGCGGATTATTTGGGCTACTGTACATGGACTTGCTATGCTACTCATGGATGAACAACTGCCCTCTGTGACCCAATCACCGAGTGAACTATCAGAGTATATTGAAGCAACAGCGAAAGCATTACACGTCGGGCTTTTTGTTGCGTAAGAATCTGTTTATCAAAGAAAACTAACATTCCCAATCATTCGCCGCAGATAGTGCATTGGGAATGTTAACTGGAGACTTCAGATGCCTCTCGTGCGGGTCTCCACAAAGGACCAACGGCTAGAAGAAGTACGAAGATATTAATGATGGCATTTGAGACTGTTCCGGATGCGATCGAACCGGCACTGTCCAGAACAAACCAAGCCAGCAGCCCCGTTAGGACAGACTTGCGAACCGCTTCGGGGGCAGCGTCATAAACCCACACTGACAGGCACCAAATCATGACTCCCCAGCCCAGCAAAAAGCCGCCTGTCAGCGCCGATAAAAACCTCGTCTCTGGTGCTGCGTAGGTCTGCGCCCCATTGAGGGGCCAACTCAGAATGTCTAAGGTCAATCTGGCGGGTTCCGCAGTCGCCAACATCGTGCCCAAAAAGAAAACCGGCCCAAACGAACCTACGATGATGGCGGTTATTTTTAGCCATGCTTTGTGGAGTTTATGAGCGTTGAATGTCTTTGTTGTTTGGGGTGATTGAGTCATAGTCTTTCCTCCATCCAAGTCCTGTAAAAAATCTTATAAAGTTAGAATATGAAATTACTTCGCATTTGCGGGATACGAGAATTACTTTGTGTTTGTCAACGCGCGTTCTGAAATCCCGAGATTAGAGTCCCGGTCGCATAATTTTTTCAGCGAATGAAGGTATCAAGCGATGGAGCAGAAATAGTAACTTTGCTTTGCCAATCCACATCTCATAATGATCGTGGCTAAAGTCTCGCCAAAATTCTTCGACCAATGCCTCTGGGGTAATTTTGCGATGTCCTCGTCCCCGCGTCATAGCAGTGTCCACAACGGGTGGAATTATCTCAAATACTCGAACCGAGGTTCCTTCAAGCTGCCAGCGTAACGTCTTGGTGAAACTGTGCAATGCAGCTTTGCTGGCACAATAAACTGGAGCACTTTGTTTTGGCACAATGCCCAATCCTGATGACACATTAATAATGGCAGCCGTTGGGTGACTCAAAAGCTGTGGCAGAAAGAGCTTGATCAAATACAAAGGACTAAGCAAGTTGATGTCGAGTTCAGTTGCAATTTGCGCGGGTACGATCGCAGGATCGGCAAAATTATAGTTGTATTGGACACCTGCATTATTAATCAGAATATTGACTTCAGGATAGCGATACACCAACATTTCGAGGGCTTGGCGATCTCGCATGTCAGCAAGCTCAACGGTCAATGCAGGCAAGTCGCGCTTCACAGTTTCTGCTTTTTGGGCATTCGTCCCTGTAATGATCACAGCGTTCCCCTGCATCAGAAACCGTTTTGCCAGCGCCAGTCCAATTCCTGATGTTCCGCCTGTAATCAGAACGGTATGGTAAGTAGTCTTCACAACTTTCTCCAGTCAAAGGAAGATAACGCCAGGTTTAGCGAGATGCCCAATAGGCGATCCCTAAACCCACACCAAACGCATAGATCAGCCATGCGGTCGCCAGTAGCAGTCCAGCTTGGTCAAGCCCATACCAACCTGGAAACCAAGTTAACGCAATTCCATCTAACAATGCTGCGGCGACTGAACTGAGTGAAAAAGCGCGTAACAGGTCAACACCACTCACTTGTCCCACAACGGCGAGCAATTTAACCAAAACCCAATACAGCGGAATAGAGGCAACAAATAGCGGCAAGAGCCAGGGATGACTGTGGTCGAACAAGGGTGCGCCAACAAAGCGAATCAGTAACACGCCTGAAACCCAGAATGCAATGCCAAGACCGATAAATAATGCTGTATTGAACGGTTTTGTTGCTGGTATCGTCTGAGTCATATCCTTTCCATCCCAATTGATGAACAGATTGATTCGCACTATCGCATTTTTTCCTGCGATCGCACCTACCCATTCGATTAGGTCAATAACGCAACTGTTGTATAGGTCGGAAATTATCGTCCGGTGTAGTAACCCTCAGCAGCCTTCTTTGTACAGTACTGAGTATCCTAGAAGGCTGTATTATGAAAATCCAAAACTCAATTGCACTGGTCACGGGTGCAAATCGCGGTATTGGTTACGCATTCGTCAACGCTTTGTTACAAGCTGGTACGCAGAAAGTCTACGCCACTGCTCGAGATGTCAGTAAGTTAGAGGCGGTAACTGCCCTAGATCCTAATCGAGTCAATCCAATTCAGCTTGATGTAACGAACCCAGCATTGGTAGATACCCTGTCTAAGAAAGCGAGCGATGTCAATTTGTTAATCAATAATGCTGGGATTCTGGCATTTGGCAATATTCTCGATGTCTCCACTGAATCGATCGCCAATCAGTTCGATACCAATTTTTACGGTTCGCTGAATATGGCTCGTGCGTTGGTTCCAGTGATTGAGCAGAATCATGGAGGCGCGATCGTGAATGTCCTGTCAGTCGTGTCGCTTGCCAGTATGCCAGCATTAGCCGCTTATAATGCTTCCAAAGCCGCAGCTTGGTCAATGACTCAATCTCTGCGAGCCAGTGTTGCGAATAAAGGAATTAGGGTTCATGCCGTCTTTCCCGGTCCTGTAGACACCGATATGGCTTCGGAGATTGAATTTGACAAAACCAGTCCTGCTGATGTTGCAACGGCTGTGTTGGCAGGGATCGAAACGGGTCAGGAGGATATCTTTCCCGATCCGATGTCCGCTCAATTCTATGCAGCCTGGAGGCAAGATCACAAAGCAATTGAGAAACAATTCGCTGTCATATAAGAAGGTGTTGGAGGTTAGCTACGGCGAAGCCTTGGCCGGAGTTTACGATATTGTGGGTTTATTCCAATGACTTCACCGATAGAACCTGATTACCTAATCCTGCCTGTCGGCGATCTCGATCATTGTCAAGGCAACCCCGCTGCAAGCATTACACTAGTGCAATATGGTGACTATCAATGCCCTGGGTGTGGGCTAGCGCATCGGATTGTCCCCTTAATTCAACAACAGTTAGGTGAGCAACTGCGGTTCGTATTTCGCCACTTTCCGCAACCGAAGCTTCATCCCGAAGCTCACCATGCAGCAGAAGCAGCAGAAGCAGCAGCGTCTCAGGGGAAATTTTGGGAAATGCACCATTGCTTATATGGACATCAATCCCATCTAGCCGATAGTCATTTGGTTGAATATGCGATCGCGCTTTACCTGGATGTCAATCAGTTTTTAGCAGAAATGGCAAGCGATTGTCATATGCCTCGGATTCAGGCCGACATCCACAGCGGCATTCAAAGTGGTGTGATTAGAACACCCACATTTTTTATCAATGGTTTGAAATACAACCATACCCAGAGTCTGGAAGGGCTGCTGGAAGCTGTTGTGCGGGTTAATCAAAATGAGCAATGAGCGCAATTGATCTGAATTCAAGTCGAGGTTCTTGATGATGTCTCCTGACCAGCCCCATTCGTTTCTAAGTTTCTCCGATTGGTCGCTTCGTCTATTCGAGCAACCGACCCTAGAATACTTAACGAGTTTAAGTTATCAATCAAGCGATTTAAAGGTCTACCTCACTGAAATGGTGCTGGGAGTCAATCGAGCAATTCGAGCCGATTGGACGATCATCACTGTTTGTAGCGGCGGGACAGGGCAAATCCTGGTGAGCAGCCACGATTTGGAACCAGAAGATGTCAGTTTTTCGGTGCATGGAACGTTAGCCGGTGAAGTAATGCAGTCTGGGCGATCGCTGATAATCCCAGATAGCGATCAAGACCCGCGTCAGAGTCAGCTACCCAATCACTATCGCGGTTATTTGGGGGTGCCATTAAAAACCACGAAACAAGTGATCATTGGAACAATTTGTTCGTTCTGGTACAAACCACGCTCATTTACAGAAGCTGAAACTACAATCGTTGTCGCATTTGCCGAAAGAGCAGCGATCGCAATTGAAAATTACCAGCTTTATCATCAACAACAGCAGTTTAACGAGCGCCTGTCCGAAGCCATGGTGGCTTGCTCAGTCGATCTCAAACAATCTCAGGAAAAACTGACCGAGCATGCCCGGTTAGCCGCGATCGGTGAGTTTACAGCCATGATTGTGCATGAGGTCCGAAACCCACTCACCACCATTGAAATGGGATTAAGCCATGCCCAGAAAGTATTGCAGTCTGATGTTGATCGAGAGCGCATCGCGATGGCCTTAAGCGAGTCTCAGCGGCTTAAACGTTTGCTGAATGAGATTTTGTCCTACGCCAAACCTCAGGCATTGCAACTTTCAAGCCTGAACCTCAGTGATTTTTTGGATGAATTATTAGTGCAGATTCGCAATTTGCCGGAAGCGACCGATCGCCTACTCTGCTATGAAAAAAGCTTTTCAGAGATAAAGGTTATGGCAGATCAGGATAAGTTAAGGCAGGTTTTTCTAAACTTGTTCCAAAATGCCTTTGAAGCGATCGCGCCGCAAGAAACTGTCTATTGCTTCAGCCATCACGATGATGGATCGGAATGGATTTGGATCCATATTCACAATGGAGGCAGGCCGATCCCACCCAAATTGTTAGCTCAAATTGGTACACCATTTTGCTCCACAAAGCCTGATGGTATCGGGTTAGGACTCGCTATCTCGAAGCGAATTATCACAGCGCATCAGGGCGAATTGAAAATCGAATCTTCCAGTTCAGGCACGACGGTGAGCGTTTGTTTACCCGTCATCTGGAAGGATACGTGATACGTGAACGATCGCGGCACTCAGGAATGAGCATTAAATAAAGTGGCAAATTCTGTGGAATGGGCATCCTGCCTGTCACTCACAGCTGGGACGGCTATGCTACTTTATTTAATTCATAGTCCTCAGCATTAGCCCCTCAAATTGAAACATCTCGTTCCAACCGAACTTCAACTTCGCGCTCCACATACTCCCATTCTTTGCTGGCCCGCATCCGCACCAGTAATTCATCAAAAGCTTGAGTATGTTCTGGGGCAAATTCAAACCAGGTCAAAAAATCGAACGGCTCTCCCAGATCTCGACAATGCATCAATCGGCGGGCAACCGCTGGCAGATACTCCAATCCAACCGCCGTATGGTGAGACGCTTCCTCAAAAATTGCGCGGCGCTCGTCCTGTGCCAGGTTCCACCAGTGAGCCGATTTTTTAATGGGAATCAGCACCGCAGAAACAGCTTCCGATCGATTTAACCCAGGCTGTACTGCTTGCAGCATCTTAAGTTCATCGCGTTTGGCATAACGAATATTGCTGGTGAAACTTTGCAACACCCATGAACTATCAGCGGGCAACACCGCTACTGCATCATTCACTACATCCACTCGGTCAACGATCGCCAGACCAGAACCAAGAATATTTCGCACATCGCTCACGCGCCATGAACCACGTTTGCCACCGATAAACGCATATCTGTTATTCATACTGCTCGATGTCACAGGGTTCAAAGTTTCTGCTCTCCATCAATTTTTGGCAAGGGTAATTGATATTGAACCCAAGGTGCAAACCAATTACCCTACGAAGGAGCGATTCGGTTTCAACTCCTGCGATTACTTCAGCAGATAAAGCAGGATGAATAGAAAAATCCAAACCACATCCACAAAGTGCCAGTAAATTTCAGCCGCTTCCACGCCGAAGTGGTTGGTATTGGAGTAGTGATTGGGCTGGCGCGATCGCCACAGCACACCCAAGATCAACACTAAACCAAACAAAACGTGCAAGCCATGAAATCCAGTGAGGACATAGAACGTACTCGCAAACAGGTTGGTGGTTAAGCCAAACTCCAAATGAAAGTACTCATAAAGTTGCCCCACCAGGAAAATGGCCCCCATCGCCGCCGTAAGGCCAAACCAGGTGCGTAAGCCTTTAACATCATTCTTTTTAATGGCCACGTCTGCATTGTGAATCACAAAGCTACTGGCAATCAGAATGATAGTGTTGACTCCGGGCAATAGGAGTTCCAGTTCTGGAGTGCCCTCTGGCGGCCAAGTTGGTGAAACGGCGCGGAAGGTCAGATAAGCCGTAAATAACCCCAGAAAGATCATTGCTTCGGCAATCAGGAAAACTATCACACCCATGACCCGATAATCGGGATGTCCGTGATGGGCGTGGGCGACATCTACCTCATAATTGACAATGGTCGGGGAATCGATCGCGGAACCTTGCATGCTGCTCTCCTATGCCTTTGGACCAACAGTTGTTGCTAAAAACGGACCGGCTTTGATAATTTCCTTCGCTTCGTCAGTGCCATACTCGTAAGGCTCAATTAACAAAACCGGATCAATGGAGAAGTTCTCGTGGGGTGGTGGCGAAAAGGTTTGCCACTCAAAGGTCAAACCACCCCAGGGATTACTGGGAGCCTTTTCCCCTTTGAAGATGCTCAGTACCACATTAAAGAGGAAGGGGAAAGTCGAAACAGCGAGGATGTAAGCCCCGATCGACACCACAAGGTTAAGTGCAGCAAATTTAGGATCATACTCTGCCACCCGGCGATTCATTCCTTCCAAACCAAGTTTGTGCATCGGCAGAAAGCAAAGATTAAACCCAACCAGCGTCAGGATAAAATGCACCTTGCCTAAAGTTTCGTTCATCATGCGGCCACTCATCTTGGGAAACCAATGATAGATGCCAGCATAGAGGCCAAACACGCTACCGCCAAACAAAACATAGTGCAAATGGGCAACGATGAAGTAGGTGTCATGGACATGAATATCAAACGGCACAGAAGCCACCATCACACCACTAATGCCACCAATCACGAACATGGAAATAAACCCCATCGCGAACAACATCGCGCTATTGAGTCGGAGTTTTCCGCCCCAGATGGTAGCGAGCCAGCTAAACACCTTAATTCCTGTTGGAACGGCAATGATCATCGTGTTGATCATGAAGAACATCCGCAGCCAGGGAGGAGTGCCACTGGTGAACATATGGTGTGCCCAAACGATCAACCCCAGGAAGCTAATGGCAAAGCTGGAGTAGGCGATCGCCTTATAGCCAAAGATTGGCTTACGGGAATGCACCGGCAAAATTTCTGAGATTAACCCAAACACCGGCAGAATCATGATGTAAACCGCCGGATGGGAATAAAACCAGAACATGTGCTGGTAAACGACTGGATCACCGCCTCCCGTAGGGTTGAAAAACGCCGTACCGATGAGCAAATCAAACGACAACAAAATCAATGCCCCAGCTAACACGGGTGTACCAATCAAGATCAGGCAGGATGTGGCTAACATGGCCCAGCAGAACAATGGCATCCGATTTAGGGTCATGCCAGGGGCACGCATCATTAAGAGCGTGACGATAAAATTTACCGCTCCCAAAATGGATGACGTTCCTAAAATCAGGACGCTCAGAATCCAGATCGCTTCGCCCACCTTGTTGTAGATGAGGCTCAAGGGCGGGTAAGAAGTCCAGCCGGAACCTGGTGCACCAAAAAAGAAACTGGACATGAGCAGAATGCCACCGGGCGGAATCATCCAAAAGGCAACGGCATTGAGTTTGGGAAATGCCATATCCCGAGCACCAATTAACAGCGGGATCAAGTAATTCCCAAAAGCTCCCGTGGCAGCGGGGACAATCCACAGAAAGATCATCACTGTGGCGTGAACGGTAAACAGTCCGTTGTAGAGATCGGGGCTAACGAAATCAGATTGGGGGGTGGCAAGTTCGGTGCGGACGAGGGTCGCTAGAAATCCCCCCACCAGGTAGAAGAGAAAGGAGGTGACCAGGTATTGAATCCCAATCACTTTATGGTCGGTGCTGAAGCTAAAGTATTTCCGCCATTCGCGCTTACTTTCAGCTGGACTGGTATGAGCAGAGGCATTGACGGCTTCTTCTTGTAATGTTTGGGTCATGAGCGGTTGTCAATGAAGGGGCAGCTAACTTGCAAAAGCATGAGTCGGTTCGGAGTGAAGTTGCTCAACAACATGACGATCGATTCCCATGTTGTGAACGAAGGGAGCCAAGAATTGCTCTGGTGATTGCTCCGCAGCCGCGATCGCCGCATTCAGTCGATCGGGATTGTTGGCAACCTGTTGCTCCTTCAACCAGGCATCGAAATCATCTTGAGTTTGAGCGATGACCTTGGTTTTCATCACGCCATGATAAGCACCACACAACTCAGCACAAATGACCGGGTATTCACCCACCTTAGACGGAGTGAACCGCAGTTCTGTTTGCTTACCAGGGATCGCGTCCTGCTTCAAGCGGTATTCCGGTACCCAAAAGGCATGCAGCACATCGTTGGCGCTAATGTTTAACAAAATTTCTCGACCCACGGGCACGTGCAGTTCTCCAGCCACAATGCCCGTATCAGGGTAGGTGAACAACCAGGCAAACTGAAGCCCCGTGGCATTAATGACATATGATGCGGGTTGTCCGGCCTTATCGGGCGTGGGGCCAATGCGGGGAGCGGTTGATCCCATCGCGGACGAGTCATTTCGTTGCGGCACCGATTCATCTCGAACGGCAGCGGTCGCAGGATCTTGCATGACCTCAGCCGCCACTTCAGGACTACGAGTCCCACTGGCGTTATCGCCATCATCCGGTAAGGGAGCAGCGATCGCGGCTCCTGGTCTCTGGGCAACCTGCTGCGTGGAGTGTCCGTGGGCCACGGCAGAATGGTTCATCGGGTCAAGACCGCCAATCTGCGTGTAAACATCAAAACTGTAAACGGCAATGATCAGAACAATGACCGCTGGAATGGATGTCCACAGGATTTCCAGGGGGATGTTGCCCTCAATGTAAGGGCCGTCGGCATTGTCATCAGGGCGGCGGCGGAACTTAAACAACGAGTAAATTAATGTTCCCTGAACAATCAGAAAAAGCCCCGTGCCGATGGTCATCATCAAGTTGAACAGCCCATCAATCAGCGAAGCTTCTTCGGAGGCCTGTGCAGGTAATAAACCGTGGTTTTGTCCATACCACACACTAATGACGGTGAGCAAAATCCCGACTAGTAGTGTTGCAATGGAGCTTGGAATGTTCACAACAAATCTCCGCGTAGAAGATGGAGCAAAATTAATTGATTCTTAAGAAATGAACTGTAGAACTGTTAGCGAATTCTGCGCAGCGATCGACATTAATGATACCGAGCAGGCTAACGCTGTTCACAGATCTATAGGGTAGATCAGCTTTGGGATTAAGGGGTTAGAACAGCTACAGACTGAATGAATAATTCGTAGAATTGAAAGTACTACAGGATAACTCAACAGATCTGGGCAAATACTATGAACTCTAGCATTCCTTTCTTGCAGTAGAGCGAATATCCCGCGCAGGCAGGTCGTTCTTAAGACAGATTTAAGAAAGCTTAGAAGATTCTAATTTTTTGCTGGGGCAGGAACCGACAATCAGGTTGTCGATGGATTTAACTGCTTTAAGTTGGATTGAACGCATTAGCCTTTACGCAAGCAGAGTTCTTTTATTGATCAGACTACAGAATTCACTCGCAAGATAGATGCCCATCACAAAATGTGTTTTTCGATACCTAATTTCTTGGGCAATCGAGGAGCTAATTCAGCAATCCGAAGAAATTACAAAAGGTTTCGGTATATCAAAAACAATTTCATTAGAGTAGTTAGAAGTTGAAGTTATTGGATGTCCTTCATCCAGCAGGTGATTGTTTGGAGGAGGTGTGGCACCTCGATCGCTCAAAGCTTCGTTGAAGCCTCGTTTCTTATTCGAAAGGTTATTTCTATGGTTGACATTGCATTTCATCAACCAAAGTCCAGTAAAACGTCCTCTCCACGGGAATGGATTGCTAAATTTGTGCTGGGATTGGCGGCTGAAACCGTCTTTCTAATGGCCTTGGGGAGTGCAACCCGTGTCATGAATGCGGGGCTTGCTTGCCCTGATTGGCCTTTATGCTATGGCGTACTGGTGCCTCAGAAGCAAATGAATCTCCAGGTCTTTCTGGAATGGTTTCATCGTTTAACGGCATCTTCAATGGGGCTGTTCACGATCGCCCTGGTCGCCCTGTGCTGGTGGTATCGGCGGGAATTACCCAAATGGGCACCCTGGACAGCCGCTCTGGCTCTATTTTTAGTCGTATTTCAGGGAGTATTAGGCGGACTCACTGTCACGGAGCTACTTCGCTTCGACATCGTTACAGCTCATCTTGGCACGGCACTGCTATTTTTCATCACCCTACTCTCCATGGGCATCGCGCTGCGCCCTTACAATCGCCTGGGAACGGCTGGAAAACTTCCCTGGATGGGATTAGTCGCAGCCGTTCTGGTTTACGCTCAAAGCATTTTAGGCGCGTTAGTTGGGTCTCAGTGGGCAGTCCACCAATGTTTGAGCGATTCTCAACGATGTGCTGTGATGAATCGCCACATTGTTGGGATCTTTCCAGCAACGTTGGCAACGATCGCATTGGTGATTTGGGCTTGGCGGACTCCTTCCCTGCATCCCACCTTGCGCCAATTGGCGAGTGCTGCGGGGGGGCTGTTAGGATTACAAATTCTCCTGGGGGTGGCCACTTTCAAACTACGCCTCCAGGTTGAACCGCTCACCGTCTCCCACCAAGCGATTGGGGCTTTATTGCTGGGTTCACTCGTTGCCTTCACCGTACTGGCCTTCCGTGACATCCACCAACCTGCTGCCTTGCCAGACAGGTTGGACGCAAACACAAAAGCAATTTAGAACGTTCCTACGAGGAAACACTTTAATGCAAGAAACTCTGCTATCGGCGAACGCTCGTCGGCATCAAAACTTTCCCCAGGTCATTCAAAGTTATTATCAACTGACAAAACCCCGGATTATTCTGTTGCTGCTGATTACGACGGCGGGCGGCATGTGGGTAGCCGCAAACGGCGAGGTTGATCCATTTTTGCTGCTGGTGACATTGGTCAGTGGTGCTTTTGCTGCTGGTGCTGCGAATACTATTAACTGTCTGTACGATCGCGACATTGACTACATCATGGAACGGACTCGGCATCGCCCCCTTCCCTCTGGGCGCGTCCAACCCATCCATGCCTTAATGTTTGCGATCGGGCTGACCTTGACCGCTTTCACCCTACTAACGGTGTTTGCCAATCTGCTAGCCGCCAGTCTCGCCATGTCGGGTATTGTTTGTTACGTCCTGGTTTATACACATTGGCTCAAACGGCACAGCACTCAAAACATTGTGATTGGCGGTGCTGCTGGCGCGATTCCGCCGCTGGTGGGTTGGGCTGCTGTGACAGGTGATCTGAGTTGGGCTGCCTGGACGTTATTTGCCATTATTTTCTTCTGGACACCGCCCCATTTTTGGGCACTGGCCATGATGATCCGAGAAGACTATGCCACGGTTGGTGTGCCCATGCTGCCAGTTGTTGCAGGGAATGAGCCAACCGCCCGTCAGATTTTTTACTACACGCTAGCATTAATTCCCATTACCTTACTGTTAATTTTTCCGCTGCATGTGATGGGTAGCGTCTATGGCGCGATCGCCCTGCTACTAGGCAGTTTCTTTGCTTACAAAGCCTGGAGATTGCTGCAAACTCCTGATGATCTGCAAATGGCGCGCTCAGTGTTCAAATACTCCATCCTGTACTTGATGCTGTTGTGCACTGGCATGGCATTGGATAGCCTACCTGTGACACACCAACTCACGGCGGCTCTAAGCAGTAACTTTCAAAGTTTGGTCAGCATGGTTTCCGTCATCCGATAAAGGCCGCAACTGGTTACCCGCCACTTGCATTCCTGCGACTGTTGGTTTTGCGATCGTAGAGGGGATAACTGAAAATGTCCCCTCTATTGCCTTGTTAGGGTGCATCGATGACTTACAGTTTGCGTGTGGCAGATATGCTTGCAACCGAGCGACCCCGAGAACGGTTGATTGCTTATGGAACCCGTAATCTGGCCACAGCGGAGTTACTGGCGATTTTGCTAGGCACAGGCCAGGGAGCTGGTAAGCTTTCAGCAGTGGGATTGGGCCAATACATTCTGCAAGAATTGGGCCAGGAAAAAGGAGATGCTCTAGCGGCTTTACGGGAAACGAGCGTTGGTGAGTTGATCCAAATTCCTGGGATTGGTGAGGCGAAAGCGACTGCCATTCTGGCGGCGATCGAACTGGGTAAGCGGGTTTATCAATCGCGCCCAGCAGAATTAACTGTCGTGGATGACCCAGCGATCGCCGCCGCCGCTTTGAGTCAAGACTTAATGTGGCAGACGCAGGAGCGCTTTGCCGTGTTGCTGTTGGATGTCAAACATCGCCTATTGGGCACGCGCATTATCACGATCGGCACCGCCACTGAAACCCTAGCCCATCCCCGTGATATTTTTCGGGAAGTGATCAAACACGGAGCAACACGACTGATCGTAGCTCACAATCATCCGTCAGGTAACACCGAACCCAGCCCGGAAGATATACATCTCACTCGCCAGTTACTTTCCGGCGCTCAGTTGCTGGGATTACCTCTGCTGGATCATTTGATTTTGGGCAACGGCGATTTTCGCAGTCTACGCCAGGAAACCAGCTTATGGAGTGAAGTTCCCCAGGGAGATTGATAGTTGACATTGCGATCGCTTCTACCGTGAGCCAAATTTCATATTCAAAAATGACCAACCTCAGCACTGACAGCAGGCATCACAGCCAATTTACGAAAATGATTATCATCTTGACTACGTCATGGGATGATGTTTTGCCGTGAATCGATCACGAGGAGAAAAAATGTCTTCGTTGCAGAACAACGCTGGATTGATGAGAAGAAGGTGATTTTAGAGACGCTAACAAGCATGAAACGAGCCGGAGCTGACTTGATTTTGACTTACTTTGCTAAAGATGTGGCACTGATGTCGCAGTCATAATGAAGTAGCTCGATAGATAAAATGTTTCAGTGTTTGCAATCATCTTTGTGTGGTTCTCTATACTGCCTTGCCGTCAGCTTATGTCCTACAAGTATAGCCGTCGCCATGTGTAACGTGGCAACGGCGAGTTAGAACGCCTACTCAGAATCGGCTTTTCAGCAACTCGACTTGTCCTAAGGATCATGGATTAAATAAAGTGGCATAGCCGTCTCGGCTGTGAGGGACAGGCAGGATGCCTATTCCACAAAATTTGCTAATTTATTTAATTCTCATTCCTAAGTGTTCTGACCAAAGCGATAATTAACCGGATAGATTGTAGGAAGTTGTTGGGTTGTGCTAGTATTCTTCAAGTTTATTGAGAACCTATATCAATAACCTGAAATGTGCCGATCGCGCGTTACCTGAGAGGCAGCAACACTGTTATCCACCCTCAATCGCGTTAGAACGTAGGAAGACCTTATGGTTGCTTGTCCTTGCTGCTCTAGAAACCTGTTACGTCATGTTCGTAGTTCTGGTGTCTATTGGTTTTGCCCAAATTGTCGGCAAGAAATGCCAACTCTAGTTACTGCGACTCATCCACCCCTCTCCTCGCCTCACTCCCATGCTCGTTGACGAGGTATTTTTCCAGGTCATCAAGGATGGCATTTGCTGCTAGGGCATTAAAAGAATACCAATGGGCAGAATCTACAATGTAAACTCGATTTTTCTGCACAACATTTAGCTTTTGCCATAGTGGATTTTGCTGAAGACTATCGAAAAGTTTTTTGCTAGCTTCATCATTTGAGTAGGACAAAAATAAAATATCGCCATCAATATCAAGGAGCGTTTCTTCAGAAATATTTTCTTTCGAGAAGAAATCTCCTCGTTGAGAAGGGGGTCTTTGGAATCCTAAGTCATTGAGGATCATACCAATCGTAGGTTGACTACCGTAGGAATAGATTCCATAGGTTTGAGTGACTGTTGCTACGGAAACTTGTGTTGTGAGGCGACTTTCTCCCAAGGCTGCTTTCAGTTCCTCAATTCTCCTCTCGTAATTCTCAAGGACTTGATTAGCTTCTTTCTCTTTGCCTAAGATGCTAGCTAAAGTTTCTAAGTTTCCCTTCCAAGTTAGGGGTGGTCTAGGTTGGTAAACCATCACCGTTGGCGCAATTTTTGATAGCACCTGATAAATATTTTGTAGTCGAGAACTAGAGATGATCAAGTCTGGTTTAAGGCGTAATATCTTCTCTAAGTTAGGTTCAGATCCCAGGCTTTGTACTCCTTGAGATTTTTTTCGTAAATACTCTGGAATATCTCCAAAGTCTCCGCTAGCAATTGGTGTTACATCTAAAACTAAAGCACTGGCAAAGTGTGATTGCCAAAGCGTGACGATTTTTGAGGGATTGGATGGAATACAAACATTCCCAGTCACATCTTTAGCAATCCAACAGTTATCTGCTTGCTGCTTCGGTTCAGGGATTTGCTGACAAGACCATAGCCATAATGAGATCAAAAGACTCACCATCAAGGGAAAGATATAGCGGCAGGAGCAAGTTTTCATCTGTGATAACCTGCTAAAATTTCCACGAAATGGTTCCTCGTATAGTTAAGGGTTCTCCTGGAAAATTTCTGAGACGGCCAAAGGATGCCGAATAGTATTCAATATCAAATAAGTTCTCAATATTGATTCGAGCTTCAAAACTCTTATTACGATAAAAAATAGCGGCATCCGTTCTTAGATAGCTTGGCAGTTGGAAAGAGTTTGCCAAGTCTCCTTGGCGTTCACCCACATAGAAGAGTCCCAGACCTAATCCCCATCCCTTTAAATCACCTTTCTGAAATTCATAGGTTGCCCACAAATTAAAACTGTGTTCAGGAATGTTGTTTAAGCGGTTCCCCACAGGTAAGCTATTATCTTGAGTAATCCTAGCATTTGTATAGGCGTACCCTGAATACAGATTGAGACCAGGTAAAATCTCTCCGGTCAAGACTAGTTCAATACCTTGACTTTGTTGTTTGCCTGTCTGCACAGAAAAGCTCGCATTCACTGGATCGGCTGTCGTTACATTTGTACGAGTCAGATCATAGAAAGCAAGTGATGCGGATAAGGTTTCACTCAAATCAGCTTTCACTCCGATTTCATATTGTCTACCTTTGCTGGGTTCAAAAGGAGTACCATCGAAGGTTCTGCCGATGGTGGGCACAAATGACTCACTATAGCTGGCATAGAGTGAGATGGGCTGAATCGGTTGATAAACAATGCCCAATCGAGGACTGAAGACTTGACCGGATTGCCTAGTTGAAGTGTTAGTCAATCTGTTTATATCGATTTGATTGAACGTGTCAAATCTTACTCCAGCTAGCATCTTGAAATTATCAAAAAAATTGATTTGATCTTGAATATAAAATCCAAGTAAGTTAGATTCTGCACTGGAATCAAAGCGAAAGAAACTTCCTACCGGAGTGCGCGGGGGCTGTCCATAAACTGGGTTAAAAATATCAAGATTGGCAAGTAACCCCCCATCAGCTTTGCTTCTGAGCAACTGGTATATTGAATAGCTAGCCCCAAATAGAAGCTGATGTTGAATAGAACCAGTCTGAAATTTGCCAACAATATCTGTAGCAAAACTGTAAACGTCATTATCAATAAAGCTTAATTGATATTGCCGCTCAAGGGTTCTGCCATCTGCCAAAAGTCTGACAGGAAATGAAGTGCCGTCCCTGATCTCACGATAAGTTCTATAGCCAAAACTACTTTGGAGTGACCAGTCTTGACTAAATCGATGTTCTAAATTTACACCTAAGCGAATACCATTCGCATCAACGTTACTATTTGAGTCACTGATATTGAGGTCTCTCGGTACTCTGCCAAACGGACTGGGTAAGGTGGTTCCAATAGCAGGTTGCCCTGCCCACAACAGGCTATCCAGATTCCTATATTCGGCAGAGAAGCGCAGGTTTGTTTGTTCTCCAACCCGCCAGCTTAATGAGGAAGCTATCGTGATATTTTCGTTTTCTGTGAAGCGAATAGAACTTCCCTCACTCCGATAAGAACCAATCAAGCGATAGAGCACTGTTTTTGATTCATTGAGTGGACCAGTTAAATCGATAGTTCCTCCATAGGTATCAAAGTTTCCGGCGGCAGCACTAATTTCATACGTCGGTTCGGGCAATGGTTTTTTGGTGATGATATTGACGCTTCCACCAGGAGCGCCTGAGCCAAATAAAACTGAGCTTGGACCTTTCAGGACTTCTATTCGGTCAACAATAGAGAGATCCAGCATTGTTGTTCCGAGGGGATCTTGGAGTCCATCCCGCAAAATTGTACCGAAATCCCCAAATTCATTGACATTAAACCCACGCAAAGCAAATCCAGAGTTGACGAATTTACCGGATGCTGTTTGCGTCGCTCCTGGGACATTGCGTAAGGCATCTTCCAAGCGAGCCGCTTGTTGATCTTGCAGAATTTGCTGGGGTACTACCTGAATCGATTGCGGAATATCCCGAATTGGAGTATCCGTTTTGGTTGCAGTAGTGGCATTCGGCACGCGATAGCCCCGCTGTCCTTCCCCCGTCACGATAATTTCCTCATCGGGTTCATCGGCTTCTGGGTTGAGGCTGTAGGCAAAGGCTCCGGTTTTCAGCGTCACCTCGGTTTTGGGTAGGTCAGTATTGCCAGTCACACTGACGCGAATCGTGGCAGCGTCTAGTTGAGTCACCTGCACCGTGGCAATGTCTGCGGTTGGGTTCTCAGTCGTAAACGCCTGTCCTGCGGGTAATGCTAACACCGCGTTGGGAATGTCGGCAATCAGGCTGTTGCCTTCCCGGCGAAACTTCGTCGCATCGACCGTCAGCGGTTTCCCGTCCGCCGTTTCCAGGACAATATCGAGTCCTGCTTCCGTGGGTTCCAGTTTCACGCTCGTCACTTGCACTGTTGCCGCTTCCATTTGGGCTAGCCATTGTTTAACCGTGGTAGCAGGTTGTTGGCGACCCTCGTGGTTTCTGCGAAACAGATCGCGAACGCGAGTGATGGGCGGTTGCTCCCCAGGCTTTGATCCCCCTAAATCCCCCTTATAAAGAGGGGACTTTGATTGCTGGTTCGGTTCCCCCTTTATCAAGGGGGGCGAGGGAGGATTGTGCCTCGGCTCCTCTCGGTAATCCCATACCCACGATCGCTCCGCCAACCATCGCCAGCCACAAACCCAACTGAATCGAAACCGTTAACTGCCTAGCGTTCATCACACTGCCTCACATAAGTCAAACTGCTTTATTGCAATCCCTTCTTATTTGCAATCAATGGCAGTGTAGAGAAGGCGATCGGCCCCCGTCTACTCAAATCCGGACTTTGATCCCAATCTGGATAAAACTGCCAGAAATTTTTGGTAAAAGGCAGGGGCAGACGGCGGGCGGCCCTACAGTTAACGCGGCTCCCGCACGCCTCACTCCTGCCCCCGCTGGCCCATGGCACACTGTTTTGGAGTTATGCCAAATTTGCGTTTGAAGGCAGCCGCGAAGTGGCCCTGGTTGCTGTAGCCCTGCGCTGAGCCACTTCGGCAACGGTTAAAGAACTGTGACGCAGCAATTGTTCGGCTTGCTGGAGGCGGAGTTCCATCAAGTAGCCGGATACGGTGGTGTTAAACAAGGTGCGAAAACCACGTCGGAGGGTACGATCGCTCACGCCTACGAGTTTAGCCAGTTCGGTTTGAGTTGGAGGCTGATCTACCTGCGATCGCAAAATCTCGGCGGCATGGTGTAGTTGGGCGATCGTCGAGGGTTTCAGGCAAGGATCAGGTGTCATCACATCAGACTTCACCCCAGACAGTTGGAGGGCAATCAGCTCAAAGACCTTACCTTGCAAATAAAGCTGTTTCAGCGAGCCAGTCAGGGGACAATGCATGATCTGCTGCACAACCGAGCGCATCTCTCTGGTTGTTTTCGAGATCAGTCGCTGTTGCCATTCGTTGTGGCGCACCAGCGATCGCCATTCTGGCGGTAGTTCTTCCGTTGTTGTGGCAAAGAGTTGTCGCACGAGTTCCGGTTGCAGATGAATATCGACTCCAATCTGAGGCTGCGCTTGAGGAATCCGACACGTTAAGCGGGGTTGTATACCGCTGCCGCCAATGTAACTTTGACCGCGATTGATCAAAACATCGGCTTTATTGTTCATTTGGGTGTCCTCGACTCCAGACACTAGCAGTTTGAACTGCACCAGATGGTCAGCTTCATCCCCGTGAAACGTAATGTCTTCTTTGTAGTGATGATTGATGATGCAAAGTTCCAGGCCAGGGATTAACTCCATCTCCCGATGGTAGCCCTTACCTAGAGCTGCAGGCGAAGTATAAATGGTTTCCAGGCGATCGATGCTGGTGACGGGGGGGTAGCAGAAATGAGCTTCCTGCCAAATTTCCGCTGCCAATTGGGGAGTCAAGACCAAACTCATGATTCATTAGATTAATGAAAATAAGTCTCAATATGACGGCCAATGTTTCAAAAGTCAAGCCAGCGCTGGCGACTATTTGATTAATTGTCTGGCTCAATCGTCCATATCTGCTTCAGTGTGAAATACAGCGTTTTCCCTGGGGGCGACATTAACCAACACTTTATCGACGCGGGTTCCATCCATATCCACCACTTCAAACCGTAACTCTTGGTAGGTGAAGTGCTGGCCCGATTCGGGAATATGGCCCAGAGAATGCATCACAAACCCACCCAGAGTATGGAAGTTGCCGGTATCTTCTCCAGGCAGCAAATCCTTATCAAACAATTCCTTAATTTCATCAATGCCCAAAGAACCATCAAGCAGCCACGAACCATCCTCGCGCTGAATCACCATCGGTTCGTTCTGATCTTCATGGGACGGCAAATCACCGACGATCGCTTCCGTTAGGTCATTCAACGTGACCACGCCTTCAATCCCGCCGTATTCATCCGTAATCAGAGCAATGTGAGTTCCAACTTCTTTAAATTGTTCCAACACATTGAGGACACGGGTGGTTTCGGCCACATACAACGGCGGTTGCACCATTGTTTCTAAGTTGATGTCTTGCTTTAACAGGTGCGCGGCCAGCAGGCTGCTACCACGAACCACGCCAATGCAATTGTCCAAGCTGCCACGTCCGACGGGAAAGCGAGAGTGGGTACTGTCCATCACTTCCCGGAGGTTTTCTTCAAGAGGGGATTCCAAATCTAACCAGATCACATCAATTCGGGGTGTCATGATGGCTTTAATTGGGCGATCGCCCAGGCGTAGCACGCGCTCCACCATCTCATGTTCCACCTCTTCAAACATGCCAGATTCCGCACCCTGGCGGATAAGTACCTTAATTTCTTCTTCAGTGACTTCCGGTTCGTCAGATGCTTTCACCCCCAACATTCGTAGCAACCCTTCAGTTGAAATGCTGAGCAAATGCACCAGTGGGGCAGTAAAGCGAGAAAGAAATCGCATCGGGCGGGCAACGGTGCAAGCAATTTGCTCAGGTTCGTTGAGGGCAATTCGTTTTGGCACCAATTCGCCAATAACCAGAGATAGATACGTGATGATTGACACCACGATCGCCACACTCAATCCTTCGCTATAGGGTTGCAGCATCGGAATGTCATCAAAAACTGGCTTTAAGCGTTGAGCCAAGGTAGCCCCCCCCACGGCACCGCTTAAAATTCCAATTAAGGTAATGCCAATTTGGATGGTGGATAGAAAATCATTTGGTGAGTTGGCGAGCTTGAGGGCTGCTCGTGCTTTGCGGCTACCCTGATCAGCAAGCTGTTCTAGCCGGACCTTGCGCGAGGAAACGATAGCAATTTCGGAAGCTGCAAAAATTCCATTTGCAATGATCAGAATTAGAACCAGCGCTATTTCGATCGCGATCTCGGTCATACTCACCTGGTGATTTTGATGTGTCTTCTTATCCTATAAGACTGACACAAATTACCCATTCCATACAAAGACTTTGGCTTCCCATTCGCCCAAGTCAGTCATGAGTTGAGCATCTCCAGCGTCCACATCGTAGTTGCCTGTCCATTCGTGCCAGGTGCCATTGGCGGGGAAGTTAGGAATGGTATAACCGCCCAGAAATTGGTCAGAAAAATTGGCCACCACTACCACCCGCGACCCTTCATCGTTCCAGCGGGTATAGGCCAGTACTTTGGCTTCTGGATTTTCGTGGAAAAACTCAATATTTTCGGTATGCAGCGCCTGGTTGGTTTTCCGCAGGGCGATCAATCCTTTGTAAAACTCAAACAGGTTGCGGTTCAGGTCATTATGCAGCAGCGTCCAGTCAATCTTGGCCGAGTCGATCGTTTTTGCTTTGTATTCCCCAAACTCTTCGCCCATCCAAATCATTGGGACACCCATTGCTGTCATCACTAGTACCGCTCCCAACCGGCGGCGGCGAAAAGCATCTTCGTCAAAAATGCCGCGATCGCCCAATTCTGCCATCACATGATTGTGGTCGTGATTGGTCAAATAATTGACGACATTCGTCACCCCCATGAACCCCTGTCGTTTGGCATCCAGCACATCCTTGAGTTGTTCCAGGTCGAACGTTTCGCCGATGATATGGGCCAGTACTGTGTGGTAAAAACTGTCGTGCCAGCAGCCATCCATGGGGCCATCCATGTTTGTGATACTTGGTGTTTCGGGGATGTGTTCGGCAATGTTATAGAACGGCTTACCACCGGCGGTTTGCTTCGCTTCCTCAACAATCCAGTGCATGAAATCGTAGTTGGCAATTTGCCGTGCCGCATCATAACGGATGCCATCTAGATGAAACTCCTGCACCCAATACCGCACTGTGTCACCAATAAATCGCCGGGCAGGGTAGGTTTGCAGCTTTTCATCAAAATGTTCGTAATTAAATTCAGGCCCCCAGTTGTTATCAGGGTCACGCGGTTCGTGATGGTACCAATAATCGTGATCAATTTGGGTGAGGGGGCAAGTGGCTTCGGAGTGATTATAAATCCCGTCAATAATGACTCGCATGCCGTGACCGTGACACTCATCGATGAGTTGCTTGAGTTCCGCCGTGGTACCGTAACTGGTTTCAGTAGCAAAGAAATGGCGCGGATTGTAACCCCAACTGTAATCGCCGGGATACTCTTTGATGGGCATGAGTTCGATCGCGTTGATCCCCAACTCACACAGGTAATCCAGCTTCTCGATGACGTGCCGGTACTTGCCACGAGCTTGTGGATCAGCTTCGCCGCCAGTAAAGTCGGCAACGTGCAGTTCGTAAATCACCAGTTCGCGATCGCTCGGTAACGGCACATCATCATGTTGCCAAACATAGGTATCAACAATCCGCGCCCCGTCTTTCACATGGAGAATCGCATTTTCCTCAGAACTGGTACCGTCCACATTGGTGGCGTAGGGATCGGTTACATCTACCCATTGATCCGGTTCAAAAAACCACGACTTTGATTGCACCCGAAACTTGTATTGATACTCACCATCTGCTAAGTCAACGTTGACACGAAAGTGTCCGTCTTCGCCCTTTTGCATGGGAATTGGCTCCCAGTTGGAGAAAGACCCCATTACAGCCGCACCTTCGTTATACGGAGCAAATAACTTAAATTCAATAGAACTTGCCATAAGTATCTCCACTCAATGCGTTTCTTGCATTAGTTACTAATGTTTTACGGAAACGTTAAATACTAACAATCATTGGAATAATAATCTGAGTTTCTACCTTTTTTGCTAGTCCGCAAGGCAGATCTCACGGTGGCTTGCGCTCACCCTCAAGAAACAAAATCGATCTTTTTTGACCATTCTTAAAAAGCTGAATTACAATCTTTCCACGGAATTCAACCCTAAGAAGGACGCTTTTATGAACAAGAGTGAATTGGTTGACGCGATCGCAGCTAAAGCCTCTATTACCAAGAAAGACGCCGACAGCGTACTGACTGCCGTAGTAGACGCAATTATGGAAGCGGTTTCATCAGGCGACAAGGTAACGCTGGTGGGGTTTGGTACGTTTGAGGCACGGCAACGGCAGGCACGCGAAGGTCGCAACCCCAGTACGGGGAAACCAATTCAAATTCCTGCAACGACTGTTCCAGCTTTCTCCGCCGGGAAACTGTTTAAGGAGAAAGTTGCACCCGCCAAGGCAGAAGAACCTGAACCTAAAGCCAAGAAAGGGAAAAAATAAGAAAGCAAACTCAATCACAGCTTTTAGGGGTACAGCCAGGCTGTACCCCTATTGTTTTGGGACGAATGCGTTGGGGCTGGAGTTTTGCCTTTCGCCCTCTGCCTTCCCACTGCTGCCTTGCTAGCATCCCATCAAGACATCAACAGATTCGCAAAAAGTTGTAGCAAGAGCGTCTAAACAAAGATTGATTAAGATTTGCAGCGATAACAGTCAGTTAACCTGTTGTTCATATCCATACGGTATCTAGTAGGTGAAGTCACGGACTAGCACCATGTTCATTCCCTGCATTCGGCCTCTAGCGCTAACAACCATCTCCACGATCGCAGCCTTGGGGCTTGTGGATGCCGTTGCCAATCCTGCTGCCGCTTTTCGAATTACCCCATATTTGCAACAGCCATCAAGCGATGGCATGTATTTTACCTGGTTTACTGAGCAAGATCGTGCAGGAACCTTGTCGATCAACGGCGGCGGATTGCTCAATCCCTTAGTATTCGCCAGCACACCAACTGCAGAATCAGTCCTCGCTTACACCAACGCTGAACGCACCCAAACGATCGCCGGACTACCACCAGGGTCTTGGCTAGTTAGCGATAACAACTACAAACATACGGTTGATGTCCGCGGCCTACAACCCGGAACCACTTACCAGTACACCATCACCCAAGATGCCAATATTTTTACATCCACTTTCAGAACAGCTCCCACAGCCAGCAATTGGGACTTAATCCGCTTCATCGCGATGTCAGACAGCGAAACGGAGCCACTGGGACGGTCAACCCGTCGTGAATGGCAACCAGGCGCGATCGCCGCAGAATCTGCCTCTCGGCCTGAATTAACCGGTAGCCAATGGGCCACCCTATTTGGCACTTCCGGGTCGGGAGTTAACCAAACCCTGCGCTATGCCTTAACCGAAACCGAAGGTTACAGACAAAATCTGCAAATTGTGAATAGCCGTAACCCAGACTTTCTCCTCATGCCGGGCGATCTGGTGCAGGGCGGTGGCTACCAACCTGGGTGGGATGAATTCTTCCGTCATAATGCTGGAGAGTTTGATAACGGCTTATCTCGCTATCCAATTTTGCCTGCCCTAGGAAATTGGGAAAACTTTGGTGCCCTCAATGGTGGGTATGGCACCGATGCTGACGGTCGATTTGGGCCAAAGTTTGGTCGTGACAAGTACCACGTTTATTTTGACGCTCCCGCCAATGACACGCCTGAGCATCGGGATAATTATTACCGAGTAGACTACGGGCCTTTGACCATCATCACACTAGACAGTTCAAATGGCGAACCCGACGATCGCCCGCAAAACTATGGCGGCGAAGGCCAACCGCCTAAAATCAGCGGCACAGAGTTCACCGGCCCAGGTACAGATACCCAAAACAACTTCACTCGCCAACAGTACGAAGCCGCCGGGGGTACCGATTTGGCTGATTTCAACCCTGGCAGTATCCAGTGGAATTGGGCACTTTCCCAATTGCAAGATGCCCGCGCTAAAGGCCAAATCATTTTTGTGCAGTTTCATCACACACCTTATAGTGATGGCGAACATGGATTACCCATGAATCATGTAGACACCAGTGGTCAAGGCGGAACCCCCATGCGCCAGTATCAGCCACTGTTTGAGCAATACAACGTGGCAGCGGTTTTTGCAGGGCACAGCGAAACGTTTGAACGTAGTTTTGTCGATGCGAACGGGGATGGCCTGGGAGTCACCTATTTTGAAGTGGGTGTATCGGGTGATGGGTTACGGGGAGAACGGCGTACGGGGCCTGGATTTGATGCACCTTTGCTTAACTACAACACCTTCAACCAGTGGACTGCCGATCAGGATGAACCGGAACGATGGGGAGAGGTTGATGGGGTGTTGCAATTACTTCAAGGTGGTAAACATTATGGACACCTGGAAGTGATGGTAGAGCGGCTTTTCTCGGATGATCTGTTTGCCCAAATCACGCTGACGCCAGTTCACAGTTTTCCAATCCTGGACGCGAATTACAATCTGGTTGCGACAGAACGTCGCGTTTACGGCAATGGTGAGATCGTGCTTCTTGTCGATCGCAATGGGCAGGTAGCCGCCGTGCCCGAACCGACCACCATCCTGGGTCTGGTCATAGCTGGGCTGGGATCTGCTGCTCTCAAGCTGCGCAAGCAATCTAAAGCAAAAGCTTAAGAATGAGACTTAAATAAAGTAGCAAATTCTGTGGAATGGGCATCCTGCCTGTTACTCACAGCCGAGACGGCGATGCCACTTGATTTAATCTATAGTCCTTAGGGCAAAGAACTTGAAGTCGTTATAGCTTCTTTTTCGGTAACTGAATGTTGCCAGATCCATTTGTTTCAAGGCAATAAATGGGTCTGGCTTTGCGTTGGGCGATCGCTTGCAGCTTGCAGAGCGTTCTACTAAAATAGAACACATGTACTAAATAATCAAGTTCTCGATCATGACTAAGCACTACATTCTCAATCTCGATCCAGTAGCGAAATACGAGTGGGAGCGGTGTACCCTACGCGATCCGATCACTGCTGAACATCCTGCCCTCGCTGACTTGGTGGCAAAGGCAGTAGGCGATCGTGCGGGGTCCTACTTGGTCGCTGTGCATATCAACGTGCAGGTGTTGGAAGCAACTCATCCTCAGTCTAACCAACTGCCCAACTTGGTCGAAGTGCCTACGCGGCCCCCTCAACCTCAGCTCGCAGAAGTCGCTTAAATCCTTATTCATGCGTTCTTCTGCCTGCCCTCTGCCTGCTGCCTTACTTTACCTGTTGGAGACTTCTCGTCATGAAACTCAGCTTAAGCCAATACCCCAGCGCGATCGCTCAAGCGGCGCAAACAGTAAACGAAATTGAACATCAATTGAATGAAGCGCGGCAGCACATCGCCCGTTTGGAAGGGAACGCCGATCGCGTGGTGGCGTTTGAAGCCAATTTGAAAAATGATAACCAGCGCCGGGCCCGCCGATTTGAAGTGTTGCAGGCAAATTTGGAATATCGCCATGCCAATGATGCCCTCAATCGCCTCTCAACGGAAAAAGCCAACGCCACAGCCCGGTTAGAACATTTGCGCAATGAGTTTAGTGTGGCTAAGCTAGAAACAAAACTGGCAATTGCCCAGAAACTCATCGGCATCGAGGCCCGGGAACTGGTGGGATTGTAAGGGGAAATAAGGTTAAATGGGATAGCGATCGTGATTAGCTCGTTATGTCCATTACCTTAACCTCGGAAGAACTTGAATTCTATCGATCGGAACTCGCCGATTACCCAGAAGCTTTGGCAGCATTAGACGTTTTAACCGATTGCGAAGGCGACCTCGAAGATGCTGCCATTACTCTAGCCATCCAATCTGGCCAAGAACCTGACATTTCAGTTGGTTGGATCGAGGGGTTAGCCAAACGCTGGCGACACATCCTTTGTGATGCCGACCTGAAAGAAGAGTTGGAAGATGGGCTATCCGGCGATGTCCTCTTCACCCTTGCCGCCAACACCAATCTCCCCTTGCGACTGGCCACCCCGGTCGCCATTTTTGTCATCAAAACTGGCGTTGCAAGCTTCTGTAAACCACTGGAAGAAAAGCTAGCTTAACTATAAAGCAGCACGACCTAAATATCGAGATCGGTCAAGTTAAGTTTGGGGCCGTAGGTTTCGATGAACTCGCGGCGAGGCGCAACGCGATCGCCCATCAAGACCGTAAATACACGATCGGCTTCGGCCGCATCCTCAATGGCGACTTGTTTAAGGGTGCGCGTTTCCGGATTCATCGTCGTATCCCAAAGCTGCTGCGGCATCATTTCGCCCAGGCCTTTGAAGCGCTGAATTTCGTACTTGGCGTTTTCAGGGAAACCGGACGTAATTTGATCGCGTTCACGATCGCTGTAGCAGTAATAGTGATTACGTCCCCGCTCAATTTTGTATAGCGGTGGGCAGGCAATGTAAACAAAACCCTGATCCACCATGTCCCGTTGATAGCGGTAGAAAAACGTCAGCAACAGCGTCCGAATATGGGCTCCATCCACGTCTGCGTCGGTCATAATCACAATACGATGGTAGCGGAGTTGAGAAGATTCAAACTCTTCACCTTTAATGCCTAATCCCAGCGCTGTAATCAACGCTTGAATTTCCGTATTTTTGTAAATCTTGGCATCATCTGTTTTTTCAATGTTGAGAATCTTACCGCGCAAGGGCAGGATCGCCTGAAATCGGCGATCGCGGCCTTGCTTAGCACTACCACCCGCAGAATCCCCTTCGACAATAAAAATCTCTGATTCAGACGGATCACGCGAACTGCAATCGGCCAACTTACCCGGTAAGGTCGATGATTCCAGGACAGACTTCCGTCGCACCAACTCCCGCGCTTTCCGGGCAGCTTCTGCGGCTCTAAAAGCTTCCAACGCTTTCTCAATAATCGCATTGGCAACCTGGGGGCGAAACTCCAGATATTCCGTCAGCACTTCCCCGACTAAAGAATCCACAATGCCTCGGACTTCGGTGTTGCCGAGTTTGGTTTTGGTTTGTCCTTCAAATTCTGGATCGGGTACTTTGACTGAAATCACACCCGTCAACCCTTCCCGGATGTTCTCCCCTGCCAATTTGTCGTCATCTTTGAGTTTGTTGTTTTTCCGTGCCAGGGAGTTCAGGGTGCGGGTCAGAACCGTCTTTAAGCCTTCTAGATGGGTGCCGCCGTCGATCGTCCGAATATTATTAGCAAACCCCAGCAAGTTGTCTGTGTAGGCATCAGCCGACCACTGCAACGCCACTTCCACCTGCACATTGTTGCGCTCACCCTGCACATAGACGATTTCTTCGTGCAACGGCTGCTTATCCCGGTTCATGTAGGTGACATATTCCCGAATGCCACCCTCGTAGAAGTAAGTTTCAACATGGGGTCCCTCCCCTGCCGACTCATCCACCCGGTTGTCAGTAAAGGTGATACGAACCCCTCCATTTAAGAAAGCCAGTTCCCGTAAACGTCCGGCTAAAGTGGCATAGGTGAAGGTCGTCCCTGTCGTGAAAATGGTGGGGTCAGGCAGAAAGGTGACTGATGTGCCCGTTCGTTGGTCAGTGCCCGGTTCAACTTGCAAAGACGTGACTGGAATACCCCGTTCGAAGCGCTGAGTGTGAAGCTTTTGATCTCGCCAAACCCGAACTTCCAACCATTGAGATAGGGCGTTTACAACCGAAACCCCGACTCCGTGCAAGCCTCCGGTCACTTTATAGCCGCTATCGCCGCCAAACTTACCGCCCGCTCCCAAAACTGTCAACACGGTTTCTACCGCAGACTTCCCCGTTCGGGGGTGAACGTCCGTCGGAATGCCGCGTCCATCATCAACGACCGTTACAGAACCATCGGGATTAAGCGATACCTGAATATTTTTGCAATAACCTGCCAGCGCTTCGTCAACGGAGTTGTCCACGACCTCGTACACTAAATGATGAAGCCCTCTTTCTCCGGTGCTTCCGATGTACATTCCTGGCCGCTTACGGACATGTTCAATTCCCTCCAGGACTTGAATCTGCTCGGCACCGTAATTATTTGTCATGCAGGCAACGCTCCAACCGGAATAATGCGGCTTGAAACTGACTTCAGCTTCAGATCGCCAAATCTATCAAAAATCATAACACAAAAGCCTTAAAAGCGCTTTTAGAGACGTTTCCTGTTGCATTTATAGTAGGGGTGAACCAGCTATAGAAATCAATGTCTCTTGTTCCTTCCAGTCTATCAATTTTACATACAGATGTACCATTTCCATCGATCGCTGGTTTGATCGTGATTTGTGGCGCGACGGCAACCGGCAAATCGGGGTTGGCGATCGCATTGACCGAACGGTTACTGGCGAGTCGGCTAAATTCTGCCATCCTTAGCGCCGATTCGCGCCAAGTGTATCGAGAATTTAACATTGGCACGGCCAAACCCGCGATCGCTGATCAAAATCGAGTTCCGCACTATCTAATTGACATCTGCGAACCAACGGAGACATTGACAGTAGCTGATTACCAGGCGCGTGTGCAGACATTAATTGGGGCGGGAGAAAAGACCGCAGGCAGGAGGCAAGGGGCAGAGGGAAAGACAGAAGGCAGAGGGCAGAAGGCGGAAGGTGGGGGAGAGCTTAGTAGCCCCCCTCCACCTACTCACTCACCCATCACCCTACCGCTTCTCGTCGGTGGAACTGGGCTATACATTCGATCGATTACAAAGGGGTTAAAAATTCCCCGGGTGCCACCCCAACCAGAATTACGATCGCAACTGCAAGCGTTGGGGCAATTTACTTGTTATAAGATGTTGCAGCAGGTTGATCCGCTATCTGCCCAGAAAATCCATCCCCATGATCAGGTGCGGACGTTGCGATCGCTGGAGGTCTTTTACGTCACGGGTTGTCCCATATCGGAGCAGCAAGGTGAAACTCCGCCCTCCTATCCCATTTTGCAAATTGGCCTCGACTGTATTGCTCCAACTAAGCTCCAGCAGCGGATTGCTCATCGAGCCAAACAAATGGTGGCGGATGGATTTGTTGCCGAGGTGGCCTACTTATGTGGCAAATATGGCGCGGACTTACCCTTAATGAATACGCTAGGTTATGCGGAATTTCGAGATTATCTTGCCGATCGCCTGTCACTTGATGCAGCGTTAGAACAAACCATTTTGCACACGCGCCAATTTGCCAAACGTCAGCGTACCTGGTTCCGGGCAGACCCTAATATTCATTGGTTTGATGCAGATGTGCCTGATTTGGAAGAAAAAGTTTGGCACCGTGTTACCCAGTTTATAGCTGAGGAATTCACGTAAGATTCATGCTTTCTTTGTTAAACATCCCCGTAATCCTGCGTAAAACTTCATCGTTTGCTGACTAGAATCGGGGCGATACCAGGTTTGTTCGTAGGGTGTTCATGCGGACGTGTAGCTGCTATTCACACGAGCTTCTAGCATCTATCCAATTTACGGGTCCCGCTGCATCAGGATCAAGTTAACGTCGATGCGTCGAAAGTATCGGCGTATCTTTTAAGACATAAAAAATCGGACTTAACTCTACCCAGACCCAGAGTAGATCACTGTTTGTGCTGACAAGTTTGTGCTGACAAGTTTGTGCTGTCAACGGATTCCATTTGTCCACAGGAGAGGCGGGGATGAAATTATTCAAATTTACTCAAAAGTTGTTGACTGCCTGTGTACCTGCGATCGCAACGTCTGTTTTATTCGGTGCCAGTGCCGAAGCAGCTACATTCGCTTTTTCGCGAGCTGAAGTGATTTTTGGCGATTTTAATCTAGCGCCTGAATCACAAGCGACTTCTACAAATACGAATACCAACACAGTTGCAATCGATGGTGTTGTTACAGCAAATAGCGATGCCGAAGCCGTATTCTTGCCGGAACCGCCAGTGGGCGGTAATTTTTCCGTGAGTCAGGTAACGGGAAAAGGTGCCGAATACAGTGGCGAAGCTCAAAGTTTGGCTCGAGTGGTTGGACTCTTTCTAATTCCCCAGGATGCGACCAGTGGCGTGTTCAAGTTTAATTTCAGCGCCGGCCTAATTCTCGAAACCGCGATCGATGATCCCAGTTTGGAACAGACGACCGCGAACGGAACAGTAGAATTTGCCATCTTTGCCGGCTCCGATCCAACCGCACTTTCCTTAGTTGATTCATTTACCCTCGCGGGCGGATTGAATAGTGCCAATGGGAGTGACTTTTTGACCAAGAGCAAAACTGTAAGTTTGTCGGTTAGCCAGCCAGTGTTCTCGACATTATTTGGGGGATTGAACGAATCGGCGATCGCGGTTATCGATGGCTCCTACGAACGCACCTTTGATGTTGGCACTTACATTACGGTGGTGGAAACAAAAATCAATGATGCCAACGCGCAAGCGGTTCCCGAACCTGCAACGATTTTGGCCACGGCTCTGGCGGGTACGACTGGAGTTGTGCTGAAGCGACGAAAATTGCTCAAGTCCAAGTAAGAGATTAAGTCAAACCCTCTATAATCCTCTTTAATCGGTTTGGTTGAAGAGGATTGAGACACGTTTATGGAGTTTTCCCAACTGCTGGCTATTCTCTCAGTCGCGATCGCCACGTCTACGCCCCTTGTGTTTGCGGCCATTGGGGAAACTTTCACAGAGCGGGGCGGCGTGATCAACCTATCCGCCGAAGGCACGATTCTGCTGGGTGCCATGACTGGTTTCGCGATCGCCAAAACGACAGCAGGGTTAGGCACCACGCCCAGCCTGCTTTTAGGTTTTGCTGGAGCCGCAGTTGTTGGAGCCGCGATCGCGTTGATACTAGCGTTTGGGGCATTGACATTGAAACAGTCGCAAGTCGCGATCGGCTTTGTCCTGGCGTTACTGTGTGCTGATTTGTCGTCTTTCTTAGGCAGTCCGTTTGTGCGCGTACCAGGGCCAACCGTTCCCAGTTTCAAAATTCCGCTGCTGCAAGACATCCCCATCATTGGCAGGTTGTTTTTCCAGAGTGATGTGCTGGTGTATCTTAGTTATCTCTTAATCGTAGGGACAGTCATTTACTTTTATCGCACTCGCGCTGGATTGATGCTGAGAGCGATCGGGGAACAGCCTGCTGCGGCCTTTGCCCGTGGGATGAATGTGATATTGATGCGTTACGCCTACACCCTGTTTGGCGGAGCCTTAATGGGGATTGGCGGAGCCGCCTTTTCACTCGACTTTAAGGCAGGTTGGAGTCATCGCCATACAGCGGGCTATGGGTGGATTGCGCTGGCGATCGTCATCTTTGGCGGCTGGAATCCACTACGAGTCGCTCTAAGTTGCTACCTGTTCGGCATTTTGCAATCTATGGCGAGTGTGGCTCAAAGCGCCATTCCCAATGTACCGACGCAAGTGTTCACCGTCGCGCCTTTTGTGCTGATGATTTTATTTTTGGTGTTGACCTCTAGCAAGTGGTTGGAGCGATCGCTCAAACTGTTACCGCCCCAACTCAGCCGCATGGCTCAACAAACCATTCACAGTACGCCACCTGCCGCTCTCGGCAAAGTGTTTGAGCAAGACTAATTCTCATCGACATCCGCAGGTCGGTGACCATCAGGCAAGGTCGTTGTGGCATCGACGATCGCCTGAGACAAATCGGCGTTTTGAGTTCGAAATAAGTTTGCTCCTGCCAATTGAGTCCCGTTAAGATTCGCCCGCTCTAACTTGGCATTTGCCAAATTCGCGTAACTTAAATTTGCCCCACTCAAATCAGCATGAGTCAAATCTGCAGATTGGAGATCAGCCCCTGACAGGTTGGCATTTGCCAGGTAGGCAAATCGTAAGTTAGCTCTTGAAAGGTTCGCGTGATTTAGATTTGCATCTGAAAAGTTAGCTTGATATAGCTGACTATTACTTAACTCAGCCTTGTTTAAAGTTGAATTTTGAAAACTATTCTGACTTAAATCAGCATAGGGTAGATGAATATTACTCAAGTTGCTGTTGGAGAAATTAGCTTGCGATAAATTGGCTTCAAAGAGATAAGCTTGACTCAAGTCAGTATTACTAAAGTCTCTCTTTCCAGCCTCATATTGAAAGAGTAACTCTTGTGCACTTAACTTCTGCATTGGGCGACGAAGAATAACAACCTCAGTAGATCATTTTTCGCACAAAGAAGCGTCCGGTAGATTTAGTTCAGCGTATAGAACTTCACTACCGAAGAAATAACCATACCATTAAGGTAAAGCAATGTTAACGAATATCAAGGTTTCTTAAACTTTTCTTTTGTTCACTCTGGCTAATCCCATCAATTAAAAATCTTTATTGCATCACGTTTGGCATCCTGCTGTTACCCGCAGTCGCATAGCCTAATCGACTATCACTTTAACAGTTTGCAAGCTGGGATCAGCACAACCGCTGAGGGTTGCACCGGCGGTAAGCAGGTGTTTTAGAGTGGCGATCGCGGTTGATGTAATTAGCTCTCCCGGCACTAACACTGGGATTCCTGGAGGGTAGGGGCAGATCAGCTCTGCACTGATGCGGTTAACAGCTTGCTTGATGGAAAGTGTTTCTGTTTTGGCAAAAAAGGCATCTCGTGGGGAGAGGCTGGGCGCGGCTAGCTGGCTAAATGGAGCAAATTGCTCCCGAACGGCTCCCGTTCCTCGCCTCTTCTCCTGCGCCGCGGCCAGTCGCTCAAATCCTTGCACTAATCGATCAATATCCGTCTCAGTGTTGCCTAGACTAAGAATGAACGTGAGCTGGTTGAGGGTAGGCAGTTCGGCCACAACTCCGTAGTAATTTAACCACTCATCTGCGGTGAAGCCGTCAATGCCGAGGTCAGAAACGATCACAGTGAGGCGGGTGCGATCGAGCGTCAGAAACCCAGGGCTGGGAACTACTTGAGGCGCAAGCACCGGGATCTGGGGAATTTGGGCGAGGCGCGATCGAGCGGTGTTGGCCAAGTCGAGCGTGTGCTGCATCAGTGCTTTGCCGTGAAGGGCAAGTTGGTGGCGAGCGGCATCCAGAGAAGCCAGCAGCAAATAGTTGGGACTGGTGGATTGTACCAGCGCCAGAGCTTTAGTCAGACGATCGCGATCGATCAAACAACCTTGAGCATGCAGCATGGCCGCTTGCGTCAGGGCAGATAAAGTCTTGTGGGTGGATTGAATGGCAACATCAGCCCCTGCCTGCATCGCTGACAATGGCAAACCAGGATGAAACCCGAAATGGGCACCATGAGCTTCATCAACTAGCAGCGGGAGATGGCGCTCGTGGCAAACTTGCGCGATCGCAGCGACATCACCACACACGCCCAGGTAAGTAGGCGAGACAATCATCACAGCTTTAGTATCAGGGTGAGCAGCAAGCGCTATGGCGATCGCCTCCGGTGTGACACAATGCGCCAGATCCAAGTTCGGGTCATACACCGGATTGACAAAAACTGGCATCGCACCAGACAGCACTAAGCCGGAGATCGCTGATTGGTGTACGTTACGCGGCAGGATGAGTTTATCACCAGGCTGGCAGGTGGCCACAATCGCGGCAATCACTCCACTGGTCGAACCGTTGGCTAAAAACCAAGTTTGCTCTGCCCCAAACGTTTGGGCAGCCAACACTTGAGCCGCCTGGATCACCCCCATCGGCGCAAATAAATTATCCAACTCTGGTAACTCCGGCAAATCAGCGTGAAAGACCCGATCGCCCAACAGTTTTTGGAGAACGCTATTCACTCCCTGCCCTTGCTTGTGTCCGGGCGTATGAAAAGCTGCTGTTGAACGAGTGGCGCACGCCTGCAAAGCGGATAGAAGTGGCGTGGAGGATTGAGTAAACTGATCGGCAACCATGATGCTGAAACTGGAGGAACAGATACGCTGTGTTGTGGAAAACACCCATCTTAATTAGCTTAGGCGCAATTCCAGGGGCATTAAGCCGTTATTATGTCACCACTTATCTAGCTCGGTGGCTGGGCACTGGCTTTCCCTTTGGCACGCTGGTTGCTAATGTCACAGGGGCATTTGTGATTGGCTTGTTCATGACCTATTTGTTCGATCGCACCATCGCGGCTCCAGAACTCAGATTACTGGTCGCAGTCGGTTTTTTAGGGTCCTATACAACTTTTTCCACTTACGCATTCGACAGTATTGCTCTGTGGCAACTAAACCAGTGGATCGCGATCGCTTACTGGTTAGGCAGTCCTGTGTTGGGAGTCAGTGGGCTGCAACTGGGAGGATGGTTGGCTAAGCGGTTACCTTGAGAAAGTCTGGAATGTAACCGCCTTAACCTGGACTTGAACCGATCGTTTGACATGATGCTTTAGAGAGAACCTTATACCAATTTAATTACCTCGATAACAACCTATGGCTGAAACCGTAAAACCACCCCAGTTAAAGCGAGAGTTGGGCGTATGGGGGGCAACTCTCATGGGTCTGGGTTCCATTGTGGGAACGGGCATTTTTGTCAGCATTGGGATCGCAACCGATGTGGCAGGGCCAGCCGTCATCCTGGCGATCGCGATCGGGGCATTGGTAGCCATTTGCAACGGGTTGAGTAGCGCCCAACTGGCTGCTAACCATCCAGTTAGTGGGGGATCTTATGAATATGGCTATCAATATCTCACGCCCATGCTGGGGTTTACGGCTGGCTGGATGTTTTTAGTGGCCAAATCGGCTTCTGCGGCAACCGCCGCCCTCGGCTTTGCGGGTTATTTGTTGAACTTGTTGGGGGTTAGCGCCAGTTGGGTAACCCCGATCGCGGTGCTTGCAGTCCTTGGGTTGACGGCAATTGTGCTGGGTGGCATTCGTCGCTCAAACACGGCCAATACCGTCATCGTGGTCACCACCCTGTTGGCCCTCGGCATTTTTGGGCTGGCCTGTTTACCGAAATTTGCCACAGCCGGAATGGCGAACTTCACCCCGTTTTTTACAAGTTCCTGGCAGGACGTTTTGCAAGCCAGTGCCTTGATGTTTGTGGCTTATACCGGCTATGGCCGAATTGCCACGATGGGAGAAGAAGCCCGCTCGCCTCGTCAAACCATTCCCAAAGCGATGATCATTTGCCTCGTTGTGACGATGGCGCTGTACCTGACCGTGGCGATCGTCAGCATTGGTGCGGTGGGGAGTGACGTGTTGGCGCAGGCCACCCAACAGCAAAACTCCGCCCCGTTAGAAGTCGTGATGCGGCAAGTAGCCGGACCCGGTGGGGCTGTCATTGTGGCGATCGGGGCAATCACGGCCATGCTTGGAGTCTTGCTCAACCTGATTTTGGGCTTGTCCCGCGTGGTGTTGGCTATGGGTCGTCGCAATGACCTGCCCAGAGCCTTCGCCGCCTTAAATCAGAGCCAAACCACCCCTGTTCTGGCCGTGATTGGTGTTGGTATCGCGATCGGCCTACTGACCCTGATTGGCAACGTCAAAACCACCTGGTCATTCAGCGCCTTCAGTGTGTTAATCTACTACGCCATCACTAACTATGCCGCGCTACAAATTCCCACCCCCCAAACCCTCTTCCCTCGTTGGATTTCCTGGGCAGGGTTGGCCTCCTGTCTGCTGCTAGCTTTTTGGGTGGATGCTCAAATTTGGCTAACCGGCATTGCCCTAATCGCAGTGGGACTCATTTGGCACCATTTACGGCAAAACCGCGATTCATCATGAAGCAGAGAACAACAGGTAATCAACCGATTCCTCTGCTTTTACCTTCTGCCTTCTCCATCACCGTTGCAAACTGCGCGGATCGAGCGCATCCCGCAAGCCATCTCCTAACAGGTTAAACGCCAACACAGTCAGAATAATCAAGACAGCCGGTGCCCAGATTAGCCAGGGTTGCAAGACCAGAATCGACGCATTGGTTGCCAGGGAGAGCATATTTCCCCAAGAGGGGTCAGGCTGCTGAATTCCCAAGCCAATTAAGCTCAGAACAGACTCCGCCACGATAAAGTCGGGAATGGCTAGCGTAGCCGAAATAATGACAAAGGTGGCCGTTTGAGGCAAAACGTGGCGCAAGATGATGTACAGCGATCGCCCGCCCATTGCCCGCGAAGCCTGTACAAACTCGCGCTCTTTAATCGACAACACCTCACCGCGAATCACCCGCGCCAAACTCGCCCAGCGGATGAAAGAGGTAATGAAAATAATCAACAAAAACCGCTGCGCACTGGACAACCCAGGCGGCAAAACCGCCGCCAACGCCACTAACAAATAGATGCTGGGAATCGTCATCAACACTTCCACTAGCCGCATCAGGATCGTATCTGTCCAGCCGCCAAAGTAGCCAGAAATTCCCCCTACCAACATGCCCAGGGGGAAGGAGATCGCAATCCCAACTAGGCCAATACTGAGGCTAATGCGACCCCCATACACCAACCGACTGAACTGATCCCGTGCCTGATCATCTGTTCCCAGAACATTAAACTTCCCAGGGCCATCCGTTCCAAAGAGATGCAGATTCGCAGGAATGCCGGGAAACAGCTCAACTTCATCAAATTTGGGGTCGCTCAAAGAAAACTGTGTTGGCAGCGGTAGCTTGAGCTGGAAGAAGCGATACTCCGAACCAGAAACGAATAACCGAATCGGGGAAGGTTGACTGAAATCAACAATCAACTTGCGATCGCCCGTGTTCAAATCCACTGGCCCCTGAGTGGTGGGGTAAACGTGGGGACCAATGAATTGCCCAGTTTTCTGATCCTGCCAGTAGACCTGAGTTGGCGGTAACAGCGCTCCATCTGGTTGAGAAGCATAGGGATCATAAGGAGCAACAAATTCCGCGGCAATCACAACCACATAAAAGAGCAGCAGGATGATTGCCCCAATCTGAGCCAAGTTGTTGTTCTTTAGCCGTTTCCACCAGTTCATAGGAAGCCCAGCCCTAAACCAAATTCTGTCAGTTCAAAGTAACACGATCGTCCTTGACCTAACAAAACTTTCGATCGCTTCTGACAACAAACGACCTATTGCTTTTCCATAAAGTGACCCCTTACGGGTACTGACAACAGTAATTTTCCTTGAATACAGTAGAAACAACAGCCCTTTAAACCCACTTTGCTTGCCTCACCCTTGGGACGTTCCCAGCCTGCTGTAAAGCCATTGAGACCACAAGGAAACACTATGACCAAGCTGCCAGATCAAACCTTGGGCAACCGCATTAGTCAATGTAAAGTAATTCAGAATATTGAAGCGTTGCGAGAAGACATTACGGTAGAACTGAAACAATATTCGGACGACAAACTGACTCATAAAGGCAAGCATCAAACCGAAGTCGATGAACAGTTTCAGCGCGAGATAGCTCGATTAACGGTGTTGCTGCAAAGAACTGAGCGATTAGCGCTTCGAACGCGAGAAAAGAATTATCGAAAGTTAGGAGAACTGAACAATTTGGTGAACTCCTTGAAAATTGGAGTAACCACCTTGTTTGATACACAACCTAATATTGAACTCTCTCGACAGATTCGTCTTACTGTTGAACAAGAAATTATCAGACACGAAAATCCACCAGGTTTTCGATTTATCGCCAGACGTTTCTCCTATGCGTGGCATTCCCCATCTACTCCTCTTAAGGTGATTCATGGCTTAATTTTTTCATTTATAATCATTTTTGGTGGGCTTTTTGGGTGTGCCCTTTTTCTATATATAGCTCTTCAATCACGTAACTCAGTTGCGGACTACAAGCAAATCAGTCCAAGTCTCGAATTAAGAAAAACAGGACTTGAGAAGCAACTGGAATTAAAGGAATCTGAAATTAGGGAACAAGGAAATAAGATTAAAAAAGTTAATCCTGAATTGAATTCACGCATTAATCCAATTAATCCACAGAAGTTATTAAACTCTAGAACAAGTACATCTCGCCTCAGCTCAGATGATGAAAAATCAATTGAAATCCAATCAATTGCAGCATACGAACCAGATCTCAGAATATTGGAAAATCTTCAAAAACAGAAAGGAAAGATTATTAATGAGATCGCCGTTTTAGAAAAGCGAATAAATAAGGTTGAACCGAAACTGCATCAACAATTCTTTGCTTACTTTTACATTGATGAGTCGGGTTCTATAAGCCAATTACTGTGGGTGGCGGCGGCAGGAACTTTAGGCAGCATCATCAGTATTTTAATTCGAGTGATTGATGGGTTTCATGATAAAGAGTATCAAGATCGATTAACTCCATTCTTTTTAGGTTTCTTTAAGCCTGTAATTGGAGCCTCGTTCGGGATGCTATTTCTGGCAATTTATAACTCTGAATTTGTTAACATGCCATTTATTACCCGTACTGCCCGTTCTCCGATTGAGGCTGCTTCGCAATCAACCAGGGAGGTAAGTAACACGACAACTCCTTCCAATAATCAAGGAACGCAAAATGGAGTAAACGCTTCTCAATCCACAAATCAAGCCAATTCAACGGTAACAGACTCGCTCAACCGACGAATGGAGCTAAAGGAAGAACGGAAAGAAGCTTTCTTCTTATTCGCGATCGCATTTGTTGTTGGCTTTAGCGAACGATTAGCCAAAGATACGATCGGCAAAATCGACGGTAGTAGTTCCCAAATAGACAAACTCAGTCACTCAAATAATGCTGCTCGAATTGTAGTGATACGACACAGCAAACTTCGATTCCCAACGAAAAATAATTCGAATAATTCTAGTTCAATAAATTCAAATAATTCCGATTCAAACTCCTATGAGTCAAGTCATAAACAGAAAGAAGCTGATCTGGATCAAAATCGTGCTTTAAATAAAGAAAACCGTAACGAACGAGAAGAATAAGTATTTGAATTGGCTCTACATGCTTGAATAATCTGATTAAGATTTGCGTCCTGAATCTTCCCCGTACGAGCAATCGCTTCATTCAATCGTTGAAATTGTTGATAGGTATATCGTCTTTGAATCCCTGCAATCATACATTGACAGATGGCCCGCGCCTGCCCTGTTTGGCCGCTTGAGCAGCTATTTACATACTGTTCTACAAATTCTCTTGGGTAAGCAGTGCGTTGTTGGGCATTGGCTGGAGCGATCGCAGTCGTGGCCACGACTAGGCTCAGAACTGCAAGGTAGAGGGAGCGCATCATTAGGAGAACCTCAAACACAGGTTTTGATCTAGTAATGAAGACTTGATAACAAGGAAAAAAGTTTCCAATTTAATGATAGTTCTAGTTTTGTGATGATTGACTTGCTTCTTCATGTTCAACCACAAACACATTGGAATACAAATTAGCAGTGATTTGTTTCCCTTGCTGCGTTAATGAGAGATACTCTAGTGCATTTTGAATGTAAGGATACACGCCGTGCCAGTAAAACTTGGAATAATTCTTGCGTAGATCGGCTGGGTTTTGGTAGCCTAACGCTCTGTTAACCCCAGTTTCTTCAAACTCATAAAACAGAGCGCTGATCTTCTTCAAGTAACGGGGATCACTCAACTGGCCGATCAGATCAGACGCACGAATTAATCCCGGATAATTCTTTGTATCTTGATGATCTTCAGCCGTCGGGACTGGAAACCGAGTTAGTTCAATATTGTGTTTAATAATTTCGGCATCAATCAGTTTATGGCCACCAAAACGTTCGTCGATAAACAACTTGGCTCGATCGACGTGATAAGGAGTCAGCGCGGCATCTGATGAACCTGGTTTCAACCTGACCATAGTGCCGTCGCGTCCAGTTGCGTACATCCCATCTCGATCTTGCCGACACACACCTTTGACGTAGCCAATATCATGACAAACCAGCGAAATGGTGTAGTGCAGCCAGTCATAACAGGAAACTCCGCCTTCTCGAATGTGTTTCCCGCGCAAAATCTCCTGTCCCACCAGCGTGACCAGGATGGAATGCTCAACATTGTGATAAAGGGCATCGCTGTTCGCAATATTTTCCATTGCCATCGCGCCCACCCACCCAATAATATCTTCGTAGTCAGAATTGAGTCCGCCGTAGGTACGGCGATAGCCTTCCTTCAATTTTTTTACAAAGTCTTCGATCAGTAGTTCAGTCGCATTAAACATTTGAGTTGTTGGGGGGTAAGGCGATCGCGAACTTGGAAACGGAATACCAAAAAATGCTTCAACTGACCCTGATCGTTTTAAGTTTATCTTCTCCGTTTTAGCAAATTCAGATCAGAGAAACTAACCCCAAGGTGCCAAAACTTGGAATGATTGTTCAAACCTTTGAAGCAATTACGGCAGCGCAGTTCTTCAAGCACCCGCCAATTTCAATAGTGCATCTTTCACCGAGGCAGGCAGTTGGCGCATAATTTTGCCTTTTTCTGAATCTACTGCCACCAGCGTCACACGAGCCGTTGCATATAGCTCCTGTCCATCAGTCGACTGAATTTGATAATCCCAATTAATGCGCACGCCGGTAATATCCACCATCCGCGTTTTTACAATCACCTTCGTCCCCATGCGAATGGGGAGATGATACCGGATCGCCAATTCCACGACGGGCAAATCGCACCCCAGTTCAACTAATTCTGCAAACGATACCCCAATACTTTGCAAGCATTCAACCCGAGCCTCTTCCATCCAAGCAATGTAAGAACCGTGCCAAACGATGCCGCCATAATCAGTGGAATGGGGGTGCGCGGTGACCGGATAAGAAAACCAACCGGCAGAGGTTGCGGTGAGTGGCGCGATCGCATCACTCTGCGGCAATTGAGGCATATCTGAAAAGTTCGTCATACCACCAAGCATCAAAAAATACAACCGAGAAGTCGTTCCCCTCCTACTTTAATCTGGTCTAGCCAACTTCGAAGCGGCGGTGTTTGTGACAAATTATGGACTAGAAAAGCATCCGATTGAGGGATACCAGGGATGGAGTTATTAATAAGAAGTGAGGATTGCTGTGGAGACCATATCTCCAAAAGCAACACACCTGAACAATTTATGCAGCTTGCAGCGTTTGTACGCGTTGCAAAGATTGCGGCTTACTCGTCAGAACTCCAGTTTTGAAATCAGAGGCAACGTAATGATAGAAAAAATTCTCTTAGCCGACTCCGGCACTGGGCATTCCGAAGAAATGTTAAAAAACCTGATGGAAATCCCTGCAATCCAAAAGGCTCAAGTGACCATTCTGCATGTTGTGCCGTCTCAAATTACGACCGAAGCGATGACTGAAAAGTGGGAAGAGGGGGGCAAGATCCTGGCCAGCGCGATTCAAAATCTTAACCTTGATCCCAACCATGTGACGGCGATGCTGCGGCAGGGAGATCCCAAAGATGTGGTTGTCAAAGTGGCTGACGAAATTGATGCCGACTTAATTATCATGGGATCGCGCGGCTTAACTCGAATTATTTCGATTCTCGAAAACTCGGTGAGCCAGTATGTATTTCAGTTGTCTTCACGCCCGATGTTGCTAGTGAAAGACGATATTTATGTCCGCAAAATTAAGCGCATCATGGTGGCGATCGACAAATCCGCTTCCGCCCGTAAGTGTCTCGATTTAGCTATATTTCTACTAAGAGATATAAAGGGTGGGCAATTGACTCTGGTGCATGTGGATCCTAAACCCACTGGCAAGGAAGACCCCAAATATGGTGCTGCAGCCGAGAAAGACGAAGCTCTGACAGAGGCGATCGCCCAGGTGAAAAAGGCAGGCATTCCTTATCAATGTATTGCAGCCACAGGCAAGGCGGGTGAGCTGATTTGCCAACTGGCAGAAGACCAGCAGATTGATTTGTTGATGCTGGGTTCGCCCGATCGCCGTCCTTCGATCGCGAAAGGGTTGCCCGACCTCGATCGGTTGTTGGGCACCTCCCTCTCCGATTACGTGCGAGTTTATGCTGATGTGCCCGTGCTGTTGGCTCGTACAGTATCAAATTGATGCAACCAGGGAATCGGGGAGAAAGCTGTACTCTTTCCGATTCCCACTCACCGACTTCAGGAAATGATGCTATCGTGATGCAAATGAGCAATTTGGATCAGTGCTACAGACTATTGGGACTTAAGCCTGGGGCTTCTTTGGAGGAGATTAACCAGGCTTATAAGGACTTGGTTATGGTCTGGCATCCCGATCGCATCGCCACCGAGGAGCCGCATCGCATCGCCGAAGCCCAGGAGAAGATGAAAGCCCTGAACCATGCCCGTGACCAACTCCGGGCTTATCGTTCCAAGGTTCAGGCACGCTCCACTCAAACAACAAACTCATCGCGGCGCTATTACTACCAGCCCTACCCGCGTCCGCATCAACATTACCAGGCGGCGAAATCCACCAGTTCTGATACCTCGACTCCATCAAAGGAACAGGCAAAACAGCCACAACAGGGGTACGATCGCCCGCGAACACCCCAACCAAACCGGACAACTGACCATTCAGGTTACCGCTCTAGCGCCCACACAGATTATCGAAACCCAACTCAACCAACCAATTCAGCCAGCTCAGCGCATCAGACCTCAAATTCGACTCAATCGCCCAACTCAACCGGTGCGACTCAGTCAACTTCCACTAATTACTATTCCTCTACCTATAATTCTCAGCGCCAACAATACTCGTCTTATCAAGCTTACTATCAAGCCGCCTCAGCAAACGGTAATACGTCCAGTTACCAGGGAGCCACTTCAGCAAACCAACCGGCTTCTAGCCCACCACCTCGATCGCCCCATCCCGACATGAGCGGGATAGATTTGAGCAATGCTAACTTGAGCGAAAAAGACCTCTCCAATCGCAACTTAAGCAACGCAAACTTAAGCAACGCCGATCTGAGCGATGCTTTTTTGCACAAGGTCAACTTGAGCGGCGCAAATCTAGAACGAGCTAACCTGTTTCGGGCAAATTTGTTACAGGCCAACTTGCGGCAAGCCAGTTTACGAGGTGCGAACTTGATTGGGGCCGATCTCAGCGGCGCGGATCTCACTGGAGCCGACCTCACAAATGCCAAAATTGGCACCAGCGATCGCATCATGGTGAAGCTGACGGGTGCCATTTTGACGAACGTGATTTTGCCGGATGGCCGGGTGCATCAGTAGGGGAACGTTTAGCCGCCCCTTTACCTGTCTATCTTGTAGCAACCGCCCCAGCACGATGTTCAGCTGCCAGTAACGCCTGAATCCGTGGATCATTGATGACGTAAGCGGTGAACGTGCCAGACGGATTACTTTTAATGAACCGAAATGGATTGCGTTCAGCCACCCCAATGAACACATCAATTTGATTGTTTTTGATCGCAGCCCCAACATCAGCGGCATAAAAGTAGCCATCATGCACAGCTTGTTGGCCGGAGGGTAGTGTAACCACCGTACCGCGTGCATCGGGAATGTAGACCACTGCTCCAATCGGGATCTGCGTGCGATCGACCGCGATCGTTCGGTAAGGCACCAAACTATTGCCACCAACGCCTTCGCCGTACAACGTATTGGAGCGTCTAAACCGCACCCGATTTGTATCTGCCAAGGTTCTCAACCGAGGATAGAACGGGGCACAGTCCACTTGAGCCGTTTCGCCTCGGCCTCCAAAATTATAAGTGCCAAGAAATTGTTGGTTGCCAGTGATTTGCACACTACCCTGAAGCGCTGCGGCACACCAATCGCGATGAGAGAGCGAAATTCCTAGATTATTGCCGTCGCGATCAAGCAATGGATACGTTCCCACAGAAGGATTAAATGCGGCTTCGGCTCGGTGGGTGTAGTAATAGGTAGACCACAACAACGTGGGAGTTAACTGCGCCGTAGTCGTGGGTTGAGGCAAATTAAACGCACTACCAACCCTATTTGGGAGGGGCAACGTAGGGCGCACTGGAACGATTGGAGCAGGTTGGGGCACCGCTGCGATCGTCGTGGGCACAATGCGAGCATTCAAATTCTGGCTGGCAAGTTGTTGCTGGAGTGAGTTGGCGATCGCGCGATCGCGAAACACCCCCACCTGCAAAACGGGTTGGCCATTAACCGTTGTCCGAAACGCACTCGGAACCAACTGCCGAATCTGATTTTGCTGTTCCGGACTGGGCTGATCCACAACGACTCGAAACCCCGCTGCTGGCATTGGACTCGTCGAAGGGTTGCTTGGTGGGGCAGGCATCGGGGCGGTCGGCATAATCACCGGCACGACGACAGAACTTTGTGGACGACTATTCCAATTAGACGGTAACGACTTTGGCGCAGCCACAGGTGCATTTGGGGTTGAATCTTGAGGCACCAGTGGCACTACATAATTGCCTGTAGGTGCAGGCGAAGCTTGGGGCGTTGGCTCCGGTTGCGGCGTTGGAAACGAAGAGGGAGTCGGGTTGCTGGGTTGGGGTAGGGATGGAGTCGGGAGCGCCTGGGGAAGTGGTTGAGGGGTTAACGCCGGTGCCTCTGCTGGCGGGGAAGATTGCGGCGCGATCAGTTGGGGTAGGGGTTGAGGAGTTGGGGCAGGTGCTTCCGGCGTGATGGGCGTGGCTCGATTCGCGAGTTCCGGCAAAGACCGATCAGTTGTCAAATAAATATGCCCAATGGGCTTTCCACGGAACGATCGCCGCGTCAGCCGCCAATCGGGGTCTAATTCAATCTTCAACATGCCTTCGGCCAGTCCGCGGGTGCGCCCAATCTCAAAGAACTCGACATCTCGATCGAGCAAAGAGAACCCAATCAACACCAGTTCGTTCGCCTTACGCACCAACCTCAGGTGGTAGCGCCCAACCAGATCCTGCCCTCCAACCCGCACCGAGTAGGCATTACTGTCGGTACTCCGGCCACAAATGCCTGTGAAATCAAATTGCATAAATAACGGATCAATCACCGTGGGGTTACTGCCAATCTCACCCCAACATTGGCGACGGTTATTGAGTTGCTCAAAGATTAATAATTTATAGTTGCCAGTCGTGCCGATCGGCGACGCCATCATTACCATCCGAGTTTGGTGATCTTCAATCTCAGCATGGTCGAATTGCGTGGCCTGGGCGACGTTGGCGGCCAAAACGCTACCAATTCCTAGTGCAGCGAGGAGGGTTAAATGCGAACCCAATGAACGTTTCATAGTGGTTGTCTGTTCTGTGCTTTGACATAGTAACCGAGCCTGCATAATACGCGACTCTGGTGACTTTTATTCACTAAATTCACAGACGCTCAGGACGGAAATTAGTTGCAGCACACTGTGCGATAAAGAAGGAAAAAGGCAGGAGGCAGAAGGCAACGGGCAGAATAGTCACGATCGCTGCGGTGCGCTTACCCGGTGAGGGAACTACGACCAACCCACGGGAGAACCACACTTCTGCAAGTTCAGCAGAATTTGCCACAATCAGAGTAGAAATAAACTACCTTGGTTGCCCTCTTTCACAGCATCAACATCACACTTTACAATTAGAGATGTTGCAATATTGGGCACGGGCATTCTTCCCCATTTTTGGGCGCTTGAAATCCCACCTGCGCAAGCAACAAAGGCAACATGGAATTCCTTTGAGTCGCGCTTAAAGGTGGTCACCAGGAGTTTGCCGTATTTACTCTAGAGAGCAACTATGAAAGACCTCACTCGTTATCGAAATATTGGCATCTTCGCTCACGTTGACGCAGGCAAGACGACCACCACCGAGAGAATCCTGAAATTAACCGGGAAGATTCACAAGATTGGTGAGGTTCACGAAGGCGCTGCGACGACCGATTTCATGGTGCAGGAGCAGGAACGCGGGATTACAATTCAATCGGCAGCGACTTCCTGCTACTGGAATGACCACCAACTTAACATTATTGATACTCCAGGACACGTAGACTTCACGATCGAAGTGTACCGTTCCCTCAAAGTATTGGACGGTGGCATCGGGGTATTTTGCGGGTCGGGCGGTGTGGAACCCCAATCCGAAACGAACTGGCGCTACGCGAATGAATCCAAAGTGGCGCGGATCATCTACGTCAACAAGCTCGATCGCACCGGGGCCGACTTTTACCGGGTTGTGAAGCAAGTTGAAGATGTGTTGGGTGCCAAGCCCTTGGTGATGACCTTGCCGATCGGGATCGAAGACCAATTTGTGGGCGTAGTTGACCTGCTGACTCGTCAGGCTTGGGTGTGGGATGATTCGGGCGACCCAATGAACTACAAAATCAAAGACGTACCCGAAAACATGAAGGACGACGTGGAAGCTTACCGCGAAAAGCTGGTTGAAACAGCGGTTGAGCAAGACGACGAGCTGATGGAGAAATACCTCGAAGGCGAAGAACTCTCGATCGACGAACTCAAAAAGTGCATCCGTAAAGGCACTCGTGATATGTCCTTCTTCCCCACCTACTGTGGTTCTTCCTTCAAAAACAAGGGCGTGCAGTTAGTCCTGGATGGCGTGGTGGATTATTTGCCTAATCCGATGGAAGTCAATCCGCAGCCCGAAATCGACCTAGAAGGCAACGAAACTGGTGAATTTGCGATCGTCGATCCCGAACGTCCGCTGCGGGCGTTAGCCTTCAAAATCATGGACGATCGCTACGGCGCGTTAACCTTCACCCGAATCTACTCCGGTAAATTGTCGAAAGGGGACACCATTCTCAACACTGCTACTGGCAAAACAGAGCGGGTGAGCCGATTGGTGGAAATGCACGCCGACTCTCGCGACGAAATCGAATCAGCCCAAGCCGGTGACATTATCGCGATTGTGGGGATGAAGAACGTCCAAACCGGACACACCCTCTGCGATCCGAAAAACCCGGCAACGCTGGAACCGATGGTTTTCCCTGAGCCAGTGATTTCCATCGCTGTGAAGCCCAAACAAAAGGGTGGCGACGAAAAGATGGCGATCGCCCTGCAAAAAATGGTGCAGGAAGATCCATCGTTCCACATGGTGACGGACGAGGAAAGTGGCGAAACGATTCTGAAAGGGATGGGCGAATTGCACCTGGATATTAAAGTCGATATCCTCAAGCGCACCCACGGCATTGAAGTGGAAGTGGGTAAACCACAAGTGGCCTACCGCGAATCCATTACTCGCCGCATAGAAGATAGCTACACTCACAAGAAGCAGTCCGGCGGTTCAGGGCAATACGGCAAAATCGATTACGTGGTTGAACCGGGTGAAGCGGGAACAGGCTTCCAGTTTGAATCGAAAGTGGTCGGTGGGGCAGTGCCGCGTGAATTCTGGCCGGCTGTCGAAAAAGGTTTTGAGAGTAGCATCGGCAAAGGTGTGCTGGCGGGCTTCCCCTGTGTGGATTTAAAATTCACGCTTACAGGCGGCGGCTTCCACCCAGTGGACTCTTCCGCGATCGCTTTCGAAATTGCGGCGAAATCGGCTTACCGCCAATCTATCCCCAAAGCCGGTCCGCAATTGCTCGAACCGATCATGAACGTGGACGTATTCACACCAGAAGACTACATGGGCGATGTGATTGGAGATCTCAACCGCCGCCGCGGCATGATGAAATCCCAAGAGCCTGGAGTCACGGGTGTTCGCATCAAGGCTGATGTCCCGCTGAGCGAAATGTTTGGCTACATTGGCGACCTGCGAACCATGACCTCTGGCCGAGGGCAGTTCTCTATGTCCTTCTCCCATTACGCTCCCTGTCCATCCAACGTGGCCGAAGAGGTGATTAAGGAAGCCAAAGAACGACAAGCTGCGGCTTCTTAACCAACTCCTTGAGTTCATAACTGAAAGAGCAGGTTTTGCAGAGGCAAGCCTGCTCTTTTGCTTAGGCATAACAGATAAATAAAGGAAAATTCTGTGGAATGGGCATCCTGTCTGTCACTCACAGCCGAGACGGCTATGCCACTTTATTTAATCCATGATCCTTAGAGTCCTAAATGTTGCCGCAGCGATCGCCGCATCACATCCACAGGTGGCGTTTGCTCTAGCCAAATCTCCAGCGCCGCCGCTCCCTGTTGCACAAGCATTTCCAACCCATTGATCGCAATTGCCCCGTGTTGGGCTGCCAGTTTTAAAAAGGCAGTGGGGTGGGGTGTGTAAATCAGGTCGTAGGCGATCGCCCCTGGTTCCAACAAGTTCATTAATTCTGACGCGATCGGCAGTTGGTTAACGTGAGGATGCATTCCGATTGGAGTGGTGTTGACGATCAATCCGGCTGTCGGGAAGAATTGCGGTAAATCTTCCCATAAATAGGTTTCGAGCGAGACTTCCAGCGACGAATACTGCCAGCTTTGATGAAATCGATCCAACTTAGCTCGATCGCGCCCAAACACGCGAATTTTGCCACACTCCAACTCGGCACACCCCGCCACCACAGCCCGCGCCGCGCCGCCGTTGCCCAGAATTACCACCTCCGTATTTGCCCAATCCTGCGGGAGCGATCGCAAGGGTGCCAAAAATCCTGTCACATCCGTATTCGTGCCATGCCAATTGTCATCCACGCGCCACACCGTGTTCACCGCACCGACTGCCTGTGCCAAAGGAGAAACATCTGCGAGCGCTCGTAGAATCAGTTGCTTGTGGGGAATGGTGACGTTGAAGCCATGCACCCCGATCGCCGCCAATCCTTGCACTGCTTCCCTTAACTTTTCTGGCTCCACCAAAAACGGTAGATAGACAAAATTGGCTCCCAACTCAGCGATCGCGGCATTGTGCATAATCGGTGAGAGGGAATGTTCGATCGGATGTCCCATTACACCCAAAAGTTTTGTTGAACCCGTAATCATTGTTTGCACCTACTCCCAAACCGAGTCACAACTCACACGCTTTAATCTATAAATTTTGTTGCAGAAGTTTGCAGAATCCCAAAGATTATCGTGATCCCTTAATTTTCAATTAAATTCAACCCAAAATCGCGATTGAATCAGTTAAGTTGCCATAGCATTGAGTGTTCGTTGGTCGGATTGACATCTGTGCGAGAAAGCCCCGGTTTTAGTTTGCTCAGAGCGCATTCACGGTTGTCTCGCTTTGCGCTCCCTTTCAGGATGGACAGAGAAACGTTTCCCTGGTTCATCATGTTGTTTCAAAGTTTTTCACATGACATCCAGCTTTAATACTCAGCGCTCCCACGAATCGCTTGCATCCACCCCTATTGACTCATTGAACTCAAATAGTCCTCCAGCATGGGTGGCTTCTGCCGCGATCGCAGCACGCCAAGATTCCATTGACACGGCTCAAGGGGTTTACGTTGTGGTGCATGGCCACTTCTACCAGCCGCCGCGCGAAAATCCCTATCTGGATGCGATCGAGCGGCAACCCAGTGCCCATCCCTATCACGATTGGAACGAACGGATTCACCACGAATGTTACCGCCCGAATGCATTTGCGCGAATTCTCAACGATCGGGAAGAAGTCATCGGCATCGTCAATAACTATGAATTTCTCAGCTTTAACTTTGGGGCAACGCTACTCAGTTGGCTGGAACGGCACGATGTGGAAGTATACCAGCGAATTTTGGAGGCCGATCGCCGCAGTTGTGCCCGCTTGAATGGCCACGGCAACGCGATCGCCCAGGTTTACAACCACATCATCATGCCCCTGGCAAACGATCGCGACAAGCTGACCCAAATTCGCTGGGGTAAGGCAGACTTCCGCTCTCGCTTTGGGCGTGATCCCGAAGGCATGTGGCTGGCCGAAACCGCTGTCGATTATTCTACGCTGGAGGCATTGGTCACAGAAGGAATCAAATTCATCATCCTGGCTCCTTCCCAGGCCCAGCGCTGTCGCCCATTCCCCACGGCTGACCAGCCCCAGCCTGAATGGCACGAAGTTGGCGGCAGTCAAATCGATCCCACCCGTCCGTATCGGTGTTACTTAAAGGCCGAGGGCGACTTATTTATTGACATCTTCTTTTACGATGGGCCAATTTCGCGTGATATGGGATTTGATAGTGCTTTGGCGAACGCTCATAATTTTGTAGGCCGGATTGGGCAGGCAGTCCGCGGCGATCATTGCAATGCCCAACTGATTTCCGTCGCCACTGATGGAGAAACCTTTGGACACCACAAGGGCGGCACTGAGAAATGTTTAGCCTACTCCTTTGTTAGCGAGTTTCCCGGTCGCGGCTGGACGGTGACGAATTATGCTCACTATTTATCGATTGATCCCCCCACCTGGGAAGTAGAACTGAAGCCTGTGACGGCCTGGAGTTGCAGTCATGGAGTCGATCGCTGGCAGGATGACTGCGGCTGCGGAGGCGGGGGAGTTTGGCAGCAGCAGTGGCGCAGACCGTTGCGGGATAGCTTAAATTGGCTGCGAGACCAATTGGCGATCGTGTACGAAGATGCCGCAAGTAAACTGTTCCGCGATCCCTGGCAAACGCGCGATGCGTATATCCAGGTCATTCGCGATCGCGCCGTTAACCAGGTCAGTGAATTCCTGGAATATCATCAAGCCCACATTCTGAGCGCTCCCGAACGAGTCGATGCCCTACGTCTGCTGGAAATGCAGCGGCATTGCTTGTTGATGTTTACCAGTTGTGGCTGGTTTTTTGAGGAGGTGTCCCGGCCCGAAGGCGTGCAGATTTTGCGGTATGCGGCACGGGCACTGGAACTGGCGGGTGATGTCACAGGGGTACGCCTGGAAGAAGCATTTATCAAACGGTTGGACGCGATGCCCAGTAATGTGGAGGTGTTCGGCAATGGCGCAGAAGTGTACCGGCAACTGGTACATTCGGCCCAAATTTCGCTGGAGCAAGTAGCAGCGCACTATGCCATGAGTTCCTTGTTCACAACTCATGCTAGAGAACAACGAGTCTATTGCTACATTGCGCACCAGTCTGACTATCAGTTGCAGCGGATTGGCTCAATGACGCTGGCGATCGGACGTTTGCAACTCATTTCCGAAATCACTCGTGAGACAGCAGATCAGGTGTTTGCCGTGTTGCATTTGGGCGGCTGGGACTTTCACTGTTGCATTCAGCCTTTCTCCGGACGACGCGACTACAGCGAAATGAAAGATGATTTGTTTGCCGCCCTCAAACAAGCCAGCTCAGCTCACATCATCCTGGCAATGAACCGCCGCTTTGGGGATCAGTCGTTTAATTTGCAAAGCCTGTTTGCCGAAGAACGTCATCGCATCATGCGGTTGCTCACTCAAGGCACGCTAAACCGCTTGGCGCAACTTTATACTCAGGTCTATCGAGATAATTACGGCGTGCTGATGGCCTTTCAGCGAGACGAGTTAGATGTGCCACAGGAAATGCAAGTGGCGGCGGAAGTAGCACTTCAGCATCGAGTGGTGCTGTCTTTGCGATCGCTGGAACAAGAAAGTAGTGACTTAGCTGGCGCAACCGGTTTCGACCATCTAGCTGAACTGGACGCGATCGCCACGGAAGCTCAGCATATGCGCTGTCAAGTGAATTTGCCTGAAGCCAAACACACCCTGGAACGACTGATTCTGCAAGCATTGCGCCACTTACTCTATGAATTTGATCCAGCGACGATCGAAGCTGATTTGGCTCGCCTCGATCGCCTGCTCGCCCTGGGGCACCAAATGCACTTGGGTTTATCGCTGGCTCAGGCCCAGGAGCTTTACTTCACCCGCTTAAACGAGTGGCTCATCCCCGCTTGCCTGGAGTGGATCAAAGCCAACGGGCAATCAAATTATCCCACCACCCAAAGCCAGATTAGCCTGCTCCATCTGCGATCGCTGCTGAAACTGGGGCAACTGCTGGCGATCGATGTTGCCGGATGGATGGCCCAATTGTCGTAAGGACTATGGATTAAATCAAGTAGCATAGCCGTCTCGGCTGTGAGTGACAGGCGTGGCGAAGACGAGTCAGAACGCCTATCCAGAATCGACTTTTCAACAATCCGACCCGTCCAAAGCGTTCTGACCAAAGCTTTATTCACCCGTAATCGACAACTCATCGACCCAGATGTACGGACATACACCTGAAGCGGTGAGGTGGCCCTCTGGTTCCACGTAGACGATCGACTTCAGCACCTCTCGAAAATCGCCTGCAACCGTTGCCGCCTCCACACTGACTCGTTCTCCTTTATTCACCAACCAACCATCAAACGGCAGCGAGAACGATCCTTGCAATGCCTTCACTCCTGCATGGAGCGCTTGCACATCGTCAATTAACACGACATTTTCTGCCTCATCCAGGCTGAACGATTGGGGCGCGGGTTCACCTGCCGTAACATGGAAAAAGTTGGGGCTGATGCTGACTTTTGCCCCAATGCTGGCATTTCCAGTGGGTTGGGCTTCTAGCCGTTTTGCCGTTCCCGCACTATGGATAAAACTGGTTAAAATGCCATTCGTAATCAAAGACACCCGGCGAGTGGGAGTGCCTTCGCCATCAAAGGTAATCGGTGCAGCGTTGTCAGGATGCAACGCATCATCGGCAACCGACAGTAGCGGCGAGGCAATTTGCGTGCCCAGTGATTCCGGCGTGGAAAGACTCTGGCGATCGAGAATACTCTGCGCATTAAATAAGTTGGAGAAGGCCCCCAGCAAACTCAAAAAGGCTTCTGGGGCAAACACCACTCGATATTTGCCCGTGGGAATTTTGGCGTAGTTGAGATGGCTAATGGTTTTTTCTGCCGTTTCTTGCAAGCAGCCATCCACATCCAACTCAGCCACACTCCGGCTCATGCGAAAGGCCCCAGCACTGCGCGGCTTTTTCCCCTCTTCCTCGGTTTTGCTGTAGAGGTAAATGGAAGCCGTCGATCGGGTTTCTTGCCGCATCGCCCCCTCACTGTTGAGGTAAAAGCGATCGCTCAGCCGTTGCGCCATGCCGTTGTAGGGCACGCCTACGATCGCCGGATGGGCATCCATCAGTGTTTTTTCAGACTGGATCAATTTTTCCAGCAAATCGTTTACGGGTGCTTGGTCCGCGGGTTCCTTTCCAGTTGCCGCGATGGGGGCAGTCGATTCCGGGCTGAAATCGGGTACATTTTCCTTCACCCCAAAAAAGCTGGCTTCATAAGCCGTTTTCAGCGCCAGTTCCAGCCCAGTTGGGTCAACATCTGTGGTAGAAGTCACGCCCATCGTATTTTCGTCATTCCACACCCGCACCGTCACACTGGAACGGCTCGACGCTTTCACCTGATCCGCTTCTCCCTGGTCTACCTTAACGCTGGTTTCATCCACGGTTGCGCCATAAATATCAAACTTGCGAATCCCCAGTTTCCCTGCAATCTCTCTGGCCTGGGTAGTGAGTTCCTGAATATCCGGCACGACTGTATCCTCTTCTTTGTGGTTGCTTCTTATTCAGTATGGCAGAGGGGGCGGAGAGTGGTCGCAAACAAACAAACGTGGTATCTGTACGACTGGATTTCAATTTTTCTCAGGCAAGTGTGAGCCAAAAAACTATGGGATAACCGCAATGGTGAAATACGCAATTTTGACGATCGCAACTTTAGGAACAATTTTGGTACCAGCAATGGTGTGGGCGATCGCGCCTGTACCCGGTGCCACTAAGCTCTGTGGCAACTTCACCGCTGGGAAATACAGCATTTCCCCTAACCAGGTCAATGTTCGTGCTTCTCAGGTAAGTGCCCGGGGGCAGTATGTCAACTGGGCAATTCCTCGCTATGGCTCTTCTGGCCACTGCTTCATCAGTCGTGCGGGTTCAACGACCCAGTGGCGGGTAGAACGCGGCCCCAAGCCTGAGAATGTCGCTGGTGGCAATCCCGGACAAAACGCTGCTGCCCGTGCCGAACGTGCTTGCCTCAACAAAGCCAAAGCTTTGGGCTACAAGGTTTACAAACAGGCAGCCGCCCAACCTGCCGGAACCACATTCCTGATGAACCTGGAAGGCACCTACCGCGACCAACGCTCCTACGAATTGGAATGTCGTTATGCCGTGATTGGTGGGGCTACGACGATCAATCGGGGAGGCGAAGTGGCGACTGGGAGCCAGTATCTCGACGGCTACTCGACTCGCAAGTTTCTGGGGATTCCGGGCTACGAATCGGGGTTGCATGTCAAGGACACGGGCTACGAAGATGCCAGTCCCCAACGTCGTAACTTTCTGGTCAAAACCGATGCCAGCACGATCGACTTTCGCTGGTACGCTGACTGCACCACCCAAGATCAGGTCTACGATGGGCAAAAGTATCTCGGTTACAACGCCAACGCCCGCGAACTCATGTCCTACGCCTGCTCACTGCCTTCCACCGTCAGACCCCAACCCAGATAGCGATCGTGTTACCCAATCAACGACGCTTGATAAAATTAATGCAACGAAGCTGGGAAAATCGGTGGAGAAGTATGGAGAACACTATTCGAGAATTAATCAATGTCGAGATTGATAAAGTTGACGACAACAATTTAGATGAGCTTTACGCCACCATCAAACAATTTGTCCAAGCAAAAGCTGCACCTCAGCCAAGTGTTTTAGCTCGCTTAAAGCAAATCAAAATTCAGGCTCCAGAAGACTTTGCTCAGAATCTTGATCAATATTTGAACGGGGAGAAGTCTTGCCAGTAAGCGCATTTTTCCTCGACACATCGTTTATTGTTGCTCTCATTAATGAGCGAGACCAATATCACGCAGCAGCCAGTCAAGTTGCAGATCAGTACGTTAGTCATCCTCTTGTAACAACGGATGCTGTCTTGCTGGAGATTGCCAACGCTTTAGCCCGACAATACAAGGCAGAAGCGATCCAAGTCATTGAGGAGTTGTGTTCTTCCAGTGAGGTTGAGATTGTCCGGTTAACCCCTAATCTGTTTGACGAAGCGTTTAGTTTATACAAAGCTCGACAGGATAAGGATTGGGGACTCGTTGATTGCATTTCCTTTGTTGTGATGCAAAAGCAGACTCTACAAGTTGCGCTCACGTTCGATCAGCATTTTGTTCAAGCGAGGTTTCAAATTCTTCCTCGCACTACATAAGGCTACGGTTCTCTCTACCACCTACCAGAGAAACTTGCTAGCATCAAGTCAAATTTGAGTGACAGAGAAAATTTGAGGGCAGCATGGGTGACAAGCCAGATTCCCAGAACGGTGTAATTAATTTCCTAGCAAAGATCAATACCGGTGTTTTAGGGTTCATTGCATTTGTTTCGACAGTCGTTGGGTTTGTTGTCAAGCTATCTGGCAAAGATGACACGAGCATCTGGATTCTCAGTGCTCTGGTAGTTTGCGCGGTTTGTCTGTGGCTCATCTGTTTCCATTACGCCTTTCTGCAACAACTGGAAACACCAGACAAAGGAACATCGATCCTGATTCTGCCCCTTTCTGAGTCGGAGGTTAAAAGCCAACGGAAAAAAGAGCGGCAAGGTAAACGAAATCGCTTACTTGCCATTGCCGGACTGTTTGCCATTCCCCTCCTCTTTGTCGGCGGATTTACTTACTGGCACCACCTGCAAAATCAGCCCACCAAAGACATCGTGATCCTGGTTGCCGATTTTGAATCTACCGCTGACAAGGATTACTTCGTCACCAAAACGATTTTTGAAAACCTGGAAAGCGTGACAGAACAATATCCTGATGTGAAAGTAAAACGGGTAAACAAAAGCTTTCAAGAATCAAAGGTGGCACGGGAGGAAGGGGAAAAACAAAAAGCCAGCATTGTGATCTGGGGTTCCTACGGCAAAACTAAGGAAACTGTTCCCATCAGTGTCAACTTTGAGCTGTTAAAGAAACCAGACTATTTCCCTGAACTTGCACCAGAAGCAGAAGGGAAAGTTCGGACAGCAGCAACTACAGATTTGGAATCCTTCAAGCTTCAGACAACTCTTTCCCAAGAAATGACCTATCTAACATTAATCACGTTGGGCTTCTCCCGATATGCCATAGACGATTGGGACGGAACGATCGCCGTTTTAACAAATGCATTAGGGCAAGTAGAAGCCCAAAATGATGTGATTGATCAAGGTGACATCTACTTCGCTCGTGCTTATTCATACATCATGAAGCAGAATTACGAGAAAGCAATTGCTGACTTAACTCAAGTAATCAACTCTGCACCTAAAGGTATTGTTCCATATTTTGTAAGAGGTATTACTTATGATTTTCTCAACGCATATGATAAAGCAATTATGGACTTCACCCAGGTTATTACACTTAATCCCAATTATCCAGCACCTTACGTAGGTCGTGGTGCGGCTTACTACAATCAGCAGAAATATGAAGAGGCAATTGTTGATTTCAATCAAGCTGTCAGACTAAACCCTAATTACTCTCTTGCTTTTTATCATCGTGGAAACGCTTTTCTTGCTAATCTCAATTACAATCAAGCGATCTCTGACTACACAAAAGCAATTGAGATTAATGAGAATTGGGAAAGGTTCAGTTCGGCTGACGCTTATGGTAAGCGAGGGATTGCGTACTACAGCATAAGAGATTTTGACCGCGCAATCTTTGACTATACTGAAGTTATTAATCTCAAACCAGATAGTGCTAACACTTACTATAATCGAGGGTTAGCTCATCAAGAAAAAGGGAATCGCTGGAAAGCTATTGAAGACTTTCAGAAGGTGCTTGAACTAACTCAAAATTCTAAATTGCAAAAGGACGCGGAACAACAGTTAAAGAAGTTAGGGGTAAATCCTTAATTGTTTACTCAGTCACGATTTCACCGAGTCGGCGCAGAATGCTGAGGACGGTGTAGAGTTCGTTGTCTTGGCGGTAGAGGGAAAATTCATCGGAAAGAATGTACTGCGGGACGCTTTGCTTGAGCAGCTTGATGAAGATGAAATGGCTGCCATTGGTGACTAAGCCAAAAATGGGTTTGTCTACGGTGGTACTGGTCATCATGTAAAGCAATGCCTGGGGAATGGCTTTTGCCAGACTAAAGGCTTGATTTTTGGATTCAATCACCGTCACCCAGAGTTGTTGTCGCAGGATTAAGACATCTACCTTGCCGCGCACGATCGCCCCCTCATCTTCAGCCGCGATCTCGACCTCAACTTCAGCACGAGGATAAAACGGATGATGAAAGCAGCGGGCAAAAAACAGCAAGGGTGAGAGGACAGCCATTTTGACGACCACTTCATGCAAAGGGTAGCGCTCCAGGGAAAGGAAGTCGGCTTTAACTTGATCTAGCCATTGGCGTTCTGGCTCTGTTGTCGATGGCAAATTTTCTTGCCACTCTAAAAATGATGATGGGTCAAACGATCGCTGGAGATTGAACTTCTCCTCAATCTCATACAGCGCTAAATCTTTGGCTTGAATCGTCTGCACCATTAACTTTTATTGGATTTACAAATTAGTTCGCCTAAGGATCATGGATTAAATAAAGTGGCATAGCCGTCTCGGCTGTGAGTGACAGGCAAGATGCCTATTCCACAGAACTTGCTACTTTATTTAATCCGCCTTCCTAAGTGATTATATTATCTGAGATCGTCCTACCATCTGCTTTAACGTCCTGCCTTCAACAGGCTTGCAGCCGTGAGATTAAGGGAGCCAAATTGCGGCGAGACGATCGCCTGCTCTCCCTGGTAAACTTGCTCCTCGTACAAGCCATCGACCCATTCTAGAATTGTGACTTTTTGGGCGATCGGATCCACAATCCAATATTCAGGAATTTGCCGTGCTGCATATTCGGTGCGCTTGTAGCGGTAGTCGCGGTTTTCTTGCTTTGGGCCGACCACTTCTACAACTAGCGATGGTGGTGGCATATCTTGAGTAATTAAGCAATGTGTTGCGCCTTCTAAAGCAACAGCCGTTTCTTCTGATAGAACTAGCAAATCAGGTTCTCGTGCCGTTGCTCGTGCCCCACTCACTGCAATTTGCGCTCCCATCCTCAAACAGTAGTAAGGAATACCGCTTTGCAGAAAGTAGGCAAACAGCAAGGAAGCAATACGGTTGTTTAACTCGCTCTCTGTTGGCATAGGAATTAGTTCCCCATTACCCAACTCGTAGCGGGTATCGGTGCCATCGTCATAATTCAAGTAGTCCTCAAGGGACATCGGTTGGGTGGAGATCGCCATCGTGTTTACCACATAATCTTTGTTGCGTCTTGACAGCTAGCCTAATCCATTAGCATAGTTCGCTTCAATGACGTTGCTGGCTGTCACCCAACTTTCTCCGATTGGGGAAACTTGTTACCATCGTTTCGAATTCTAGTGGCAGTAAGAATTTGAAATTACCAAGGGTGATATGACAGAGGCGAAAAACAATGTAACAACATTTCTCGGCCAGTTTACAGCTCCGATCGCAGGGGTAATTTCCCTTACAACAACTCTTTTCACGTTTATCAAGCTGTTTAATGATCCCAAGGATGCGGGAATTCTAATTACCATTTTGCTGGCACTTGGGGTTTTGACCTTAATTGGAGTCTGTCTTTACTATGCTCGCTTCTGGCAACCCGAAAAGACCGATCAAGGAACGCCTGAATGTATACCCCCCTCGGACGATCGCCTGGTCAAGCAACAACAGCAACAAGTAAACCAGCGGCGCTGGATTCGTCGAACTGCCTTAGTCGGATTGGTCGCCATTCCTTTTTTGTGTTTGAGCGGATTTAGCCGCTGGCAACAGCTTCAGAATCGACCTCCCAAAGAAATTTTGATCCTGGTCGCCGAATTTAATTCCACAGAAGATCAGAATTACCTCGTGACTACAACCATCTTTGAAAATCTGGAGAAAGCCACAGAACAGTATGCGGATGTGAAGGTAAAACGCCTGGATAGCAGCTTCATTGAAGCCACCGAAGCCCGCAAGGAAGGTAACAAGCAAAAGGCCAGTATTGTGATTTGGGGTTCCTACGGCAAAACGCGGGACAAAGTGCCCATTAGTATCAACTTTGAGTTGTTGAAAAAGCCCAAGTATTTTCCAGACCTCGCCCCGGAAGTGAAAGGAGAAGTCCGTCACGCCCCCCTGGACTATTTGGACTCCCTCGCCCTGCAAACTCAGCTCTCGCAGGAGACAACCTATCTCACATTAATTACCTTAGGCATGTCACGCTATGCCGTAGATGATTGGGATGGCGCGATCGCCCGGTTTACTGATGCCTTAGACCAGACGGTGGAATCTGTTTCGGTTCTGGATCGCAGTCGAATTCATCATGCTCGCGGCTATTCTTATCATGAAAAGAAAGGATTTGCCGAAGCCATCGCCGATTACACTCACTCCATCGCGCTCAAACCGACCTCAAGTACCTACTATAATCGGGGCAACATTTATCGAGATACTAAGCAGTTCGACCTCGCCATTGCCGATTACACGCAAGCCATCAAACTCAACAAAGATTGGGGTTATCTCAATTCTGAATTCTCCGGGCTTTCCACGGCCTACAACAATCGCGGCAATGCTAAGTATGACCTGGGCGATAAATCTGGAGCGATCAAAGATTTCAATCGAGCGATCGCGCTTGATCCCGAACTGGCCATGGCTTACAACAATCGCGGAGCAACTAAGTCCGACTTGGGCGATCAATGGGGGGCGATCAAAGATCTCGACCGAGCGATCGCCCTTGACCCCAAAGATGCCGATGCTTACTATAATCGCGGCTTGGTGTATCTAAATGTTGGCAATAGAAAAAGCGCGACAAAAGACTTTCGCAAAGTCCTGCAACTGGCGCAGGATTCCAAATTCCGCAACAAAGTGAAGCAGGAATTGAAAAATTTTGGGTTAGCGTCCTAGTTGCATTGCCACACTCACAGCGATGACTACCGTCCGCCAACCGTGATGGAATCGACTTTTAGGTGAGGTTGTCCGACGGTGGTGTAGATGCTGCCGCTGACAGAACCGCAAAAACCGGGAGCCAGGGACAAATCTTGTGAACACATGGAGATTTTGTTCATGATCTCCTTGGCTTCCCCGATCAGGGTTGCGCCTTTCAAGGGTTTGTCCAATTTAAGCTGACCATTTTCGATCAGGTATGCCTCATCCACCCCAAAGTTGAATTGGCCAGTCGGTCCCACACTGCCGCCGCCCATCTTCTTGCAGTAGATGCCTTTGTCGATCGAGGCGAACAGGTCATCAATGGAATAGTCACCCGTGGCAATGTAAGTGTTCCGCATCCGAGACGCAGCGGGAAACGTGTAATCCTGCCGCCGCCCGCTACCAGTGCGGGGATGACCAGTGCGAATGGAACCGGCACGATCGGCGATGAAGTTTTTCAGCACACCCTTTTCAATCAACAACGTGCGTTGGGCCGGCATGCCTTCATCATCCATGTCGATCGTCCCAAAGGCATTGGGCGACAGTCCTTCATCCCAGGCAGTTAGGCTCTCGTGGGCAATGATTTCGCCTTTCTTGTCGGCAAAGGGCGTGGTGCGTTTTTCAATCTGGGTCGTTTCCAGCAAATGACCGCAAGCTTCGTGGAAGATCACGCCGCCGAATTCGTTCGCCATGACGATCGAGTAGGTGCCCGACTCAACATAATCGGCATAAAGCATTTTGCCCGCTGATTCAGCAATGTCTGCGGCGGTGTCGGTATAATTCCAGCCGCGCAGGAAGTTAGGGTCGCTGGTGTCTCCCAAGCGACGGGCGATCGAGGTGCGATGCGCGCCATCCGTACACAACAGCACCGAGGCAACCGTTTGGGTGAGGCGAATATCACGGGCGAAGGTGCCATCGCTAGAAGCAATCAACACTTCTTGCCAGTCGCGGAAGTAAACCGTGCGGCGAGACTGAATGTGGGCAGCCACTTTTTGTAGCTGATCATTGGCAGATAACAGCACATCCCCCATTTCCTGCATGGAACTGCACTGGCTTAACCAACTTTCTTTTTCACGCAGAGTGGCGTAATTGCGCAGGGGTTCCAGGTTAATTTCAGGAATGAAGGCACCTGGGGCAGGCAGTTGCAAGCCAAGAATTGACAAGCCTTTTTCCAACGCCGCTTTCAACCCCTTGAAAGAAAGGTCATTGGTACTGACGTAACAATCAGCATGACCGCGAAAGACGCGCACGCCAGCCCCCGTGGTCAGGCGCGGCGAGATGCTAGTAATGGCATCTTCTTCGGCCATACAACTAACATAGTTGACCCGCTCCAGGAAAAACTCGATAAAATCGGCTCCGGCGGCTCTCCCCAGTCCCAGCAAGGTAGACAGGGGCGACTCCCAGGTAGCATCGAAGCGATCGCCCGTCAAGGAATATTGCAACGTGGGCAGTTCTTTGGACTGAAGAAGAGGTAAAGCCAGCATAGTTTCTTGTCTACTTCCCGATTGAGCAGGTTATCTATTTACTATAGAAGGCATCTAGTCAGGATGACAGCCATAGGCAGATGAAGATGATTATTTATCGCCATTCGTACAAGACATCGGGGCAATTCTCTTCATTTCCAGAACCGTCTCCAAACTGAATGGCTTTGAATCCATGCCGTTCATAAAACCGTCTCGCGCCTTGATTAGCTTGGAATGTGTAGAGCCAAATCGGAGAGCCTAATTCTGCTTTAGCACGCTCAATCAACTTAGAGCCAATTCCACAACCTACAACATCTGGATGTAAGTAAAGCTGTTCAATCCAGCCTATTCCTTGGTCGATCGCCAGCGCCATCATGCCAATAATCTGGTGAGCTTGCTCTACGACTGTTACCTGCTGAGTAGGAATCAGCACATCCCGAATCCATCGACAAACCGCTTCATCTGCATGAGCAATCGGCGCAAAAGGGATGAACTGCTTGCGTGAACTGAGGTAGAGATGGGCGATCGCAGCAGCATCTGCTTGAGTCGCAGCTCGAAAGGTGACGTTTGATATAGATGTATGCGATCGCGGCATGTTTACTTGTCGATATACAACGCTTGAATGAGTTGCTCATCCCAGTAGGAAGCTTCAATTTTGTGACCATCAAGATCCCGCACAAAGCAACCATAGTAAGGTTCGCCATAGTCGGGTCTACCACCGGGGGCACCATCATCTGTTGCCCCTGCGGCTAAGGCTGCCGCATGAAACGCATGAACCGATTCTTTAGTCGGAGCGATAAAGGCGATGTGAGTGCCGTTTCCCACCGTGGCAGATTGATTATCAAACGGGATTCCGATCCAAAATTCAGGATATTTCTTGCCATAGGCCACCACACCCGGATGCTCCATAATGCGTTGAATACCAAGCGTTGGCAGAACTCGATCGTAAAACGCCACTGCCCGCTCAAAGTCATTCGTCCCCAGGGAAACGTGCGACAGAATACTGGATTCGTCCATGAATCAATCTCCACCAATTCACTTGTTCTAATCCTACTGTAGGAAAGGCAAAAGGCAAAGGGCAGAGTCACTTCCACCTTCACGCCTTCACGCCTACACCCCCTCATTCCCTCTCCCACTCACCCACTTCCATTTCTTCCCTCCAGACCTACCACAGCGGCGGATTGCTTGTTACTCTCATTAAATAAGTTGTCCAGGCTACTAACTGTAACGGCATGGGAATCGCGATCGACTTTGGCACCAGTAACACCGTCATTGCCCGCTGGAATCGGGCAACGCAACAACCGGAGACCCTTTCTCTACCGGGTATTACCTGGAAAACGGCCCAGAACCCACCGCTGATTCCTAGTTTGTTGTATGTGGAGGATGCTCGTCAGAGCAAAGTGATTGTGGGGCAAACGGTGCGCGATCGGGCCTTGGATCTGGCCACGGATCAGCGATTTTTTCGCAACTTTAAACGGGGGATTGGGGCTCAAATTCAAGGATTTCTGCCGGAGTTAGATGGGCAAACGCTCAGGTTTGAGCAGGTAGGGCAATGGTTTCTGACAGAAGTGATCCAACAACTCAGAACGATCGATCCGGAGGTGACGCAAGCTCTCACCTTTACAGTTCCCGTTGACAGTTTTGAAACCTATCGGTTGTGGCTGGGGCAGGTGTGTAACTCGCTTCAGGTTGAGCAAGTTCGGATGTTAGATGAACCGACCGCCGCCGCTTTGGGCTATGGCTTAGGCGATCGCGAAACTTTACTTGTCATCGATTTTGGGGGCGGCACCTTAGATTTGTCCCTTGTGCGCCTCGACCGCAACACTCAAACTGGAAAACCGCTTGGCTTCGTCTTGAAATGGGGCCAGAAAAACTTTGCCGAACAATCAGCCCAAAAACCCAAGACGGCGCGAGTTTTGGCAAAATCGGGACAAAATCTGGGCGGTTCTGATATCGATAACTGGCTGGTGGATCATTTCGTTGCGACACAAGGATTGGCTGCCAGTCCGATTACAGCTCGGTTAGCTGAACGGTTGAAAATTCAACTCTCACTGCAACCCCAAGCGCAGGAAGCGTATTTCAATGACGAAACCTTTGATAGTTACGAGTTGCAACTGACGCGAGATGAGTTTGAAATCATTTTGAAGCAACATCAGTTTTTCGATCGCCTGGATGAATGCATGACGCAGGTGTTGCAACAGGCTCGTCGTCAGGGCCTTGAAAGTGGTGATATCGATGCTGTGCTATTGGTGGGGGGAACGGCTCAAATTCCGGCAGTGCAAACCTGGGTTCAGCAATATTTTGATCGCAGTAAAATTCGTTCCGAAAAACCATTTGAGGCGATCGCTCAGGGTGCCTTGCAACTAAGCCAGGGTGTGGAGCTGAAAGACTTTTTGTATCACAGTTACGGCATTCGTTATTGGGACCGACGCAACAATTGTCATAACTGGCATCCCATCATCAAAGCTGGACAAGCTTACCCCATGGCGGATGCGGTGGAACTAATGCTGGGAGCGTCTTTAGAAAATCAGCCCAGCATCGAACTCATTATTGGCGAACTGGGCACTGGTTCAGAGCAAACTGAAGTCTATTTTGATGGCGATCGCCTGATAACTCGCCGGATCGGCTCTAGCCAAACTCAAGTGCAACCATTGAACGATCGTGATGGCGCGAGAAACGTCGCCAAACTCAGTCCACTGGGAAATCCGGGCAGCGATCGCATCAAAGTACAATTTCGGGTTGATGACCAACGCTTCCTCCGCATTACTGTTGATGACCTGTTGGCCCTCCAAACTCTGGTAAATGATCAGCCCGTTGTTCAACTTAGCTAGTTTACGGAAAACGTTGCGCTTGCTATATCTTATCTATATCCTGAGCAGGAAAAATCCTGGGCAGGCAACATTCTATGGACAACAAGTGAGCCTCGTTTGTTATGACACCCACATTAACGGATCGGGTTTGGGAAATTTGGGCAGCTGTTCTAGCACTCAATGGTGACAAATTTCAACAAGTTGCCCCCACACCAGGCATTTTACAGCTTGCACTGCTTACGGTGTTGCTGTCAGGGTTGTCGCTGGCGATCGGTCAGGCCATTATTCTATTCATCAATCGGGTTCAACCCATTCGGTTTATTTTTAGTCTTTTCGTTAGTGCTTTTTTATCTCTATTTCGCTTTCTATTCCTAGTTTTAAGTACCTGGCTAATTTGTTTGCTACCAGGGTCAGTACAAGTTCCACTACTAACGCTTCTGGTTGTCCTGGGAATCAGCTATGCTCCACTCCTGTTTAGTTTTCTAGGCGTACTGCCTTACTTTGGGATGCCATTATTGCGCCTCTTATCAATCTGGCATTTGCTGGCAATGGTCGTCGGATTTGGTGCAGTGGCGAATGTAGGCGCTGGATTTGCCTTTGGTTATGTGGCGTTTGGCTGGTTTGCCATGGAATTACTGGCAAACACCATCGGACAACCGATCGCCCAACTGGGAAAAGCGATCGCCAATCGAGTGGCTGGAGTAGAACTCACCTCTAATCGGGCAGAACTGGTGCAGCAAGTGCAATCTGGCTTTAGTGTAGCCGCCTCCCCCTTCATCGCAGTGACTGAAACCGGCCTCCTTCCAGACACGTCGTTCATCACGCCAAGAGAGGCCACATTAGCGCCAACAGCAGCACATCCTTCCACACCTTCAATGGCTGTTCCCGCTGCTGCCACCATCGTCGAAACTTCAATTTCGAGTGCGGATGAGTTCATGCTAGAACTCAACAGTCGGGGCGAGCGTATTCCACAACCCGTCAAACTAATTCTGGGACTCATTGGCTTAGTCGTTCTGTTTGCGATCGTGTTCGTCTTGATGCGGCCAGTCCGAGACGGCATCTTTGGCTGGTACGAAACATTGCCCAGATTTTCGCGACTGCTGTTCGACCTGAGTTGGATTGGGATTGTGGGGTTGATCTTTTCTGGCTTGCTAGCACCACTGGAAACATTGGGGTGGTGGGCTGGATGGTTTGGTGATGAGGTAGAGACAACATCCATTCCTACCCCTCCCGTATCGCCACCGCCAAGTTCCATTGCTGCACCCTCACGGTATGTGGTGTATTTAGATGGTGTGGGACAGTCGGGTGAGGCATACACGCCAGATGTGGAAGATTTCTTGGTGGCGCTCAAACCAGCCCTCCCGGATGATATGCCTCTGGTTCAAGGCTTGATGATGTATTCGGTGTTGAATCAGCCGTTAAACCAGGACCGTCCGCTCGCTTTTTTGTGGAAGTTAGCCGATCGCATGCGCTGGAAAAATCCGATGGCCCTGCTGGGGCTACTGGTGAACGTACGAAATGCAATTATCGTCATGGTGTCTGCGGATCAGCGTTATGGGCCGATTTACAATCGGGGCATTGCCCAGGTCATTTATAACGGCCTGATGAAGCAGGGCTACCAACCTGGCAGCGCTACCCCTATTACGCTCGTTGGTTATAGCGGTGGTGCCCAAATGTCGGCAGCGTCTGCGCCATATTTGAAGCAAGCCCTGGGGGCGCTGATCGATGTCATTTCCCTGGGCGGGGTGATGAGTGCCAATATTAACTTTTTAAGGCTGGAGCATCTTTATCATCTCATTGGGGAAAAGGATGTAGTGCATCGCCTGGGACCACTCTTGTTTCCGGGGCGACGGAAATGGGTGCCTCTGTCTTACTGGAATCGGGCCCGCCGGAAAGGCAAGATTTCCCTTCTCTCGGTGGCCGGAGTTGGGCATCAGGTGCCGGGCGGCTATATGGATCCGCACGCTTTTCTCCCGGATGGGCGAAGTCATATGCAGTACTCGATCGATTTGATTCTGCAAATCATCACTGGTAACTTGCTGGAAACGAACCCGCCCTTACCCACGAAGCAAAGCAACTTTGCGCTTTATAAACAATTGCCCTTCAACGACCCGGAATACTATCCGCTGCATCAAACCGTGAATCCGAGTTGGTATCACCCGCTCGCACCCTGGATGGGACGATTAATCTTACCTCAGAAACACGAGCGGCCTTGGGTACGGGGTGTTTTCTTGGAAGTGCGTCACGCGGCTCCTGGGTACGAACAGTGGGTTGGGCAAACCGTCATTTTGCGCTGGGCCGACACCCCATTTGGCCGAAATTTAGTCCAAGCCACCAAACGCGATGTGCATTTTAGTGTAGAAACGGAATTTTCTAGCCAATACAATGGGCGCGTTCACCCGGATCGGCTCAACCACTGGCAGCAAGTTGGGCCACTTGAATCGATCGCCGGTGCCCATCCCACCGATGATGTGCTGGTGATGCTGCCTGAACCGGTGGAAGTAGAACAGCCAGAGGAGCGTCAACAAGGGACTAAGGAAGCGGAAACAAATCGTTTACCAATGCTCCGAATTCAACGACAACCCATCCAAATCACGGGGTTGTTTGTGGCCCTGGTAAAGTTTGTAGAACCGTTGGCGGAGACCGATCGATTTCGAGTCGCTCACTTTAATCCGGTCTCACGTAGATTTGATGGATTGATCGATGTAGTACGTCTGCCGGAGGTCGTGACAGCCCCTGACAGTGGCGGCAGTCCGCCATCCACAACGCGAGATTTAGAGAAGTCTCCATTTAATGAAATGGGCTGGTACATCTACGGTGCCCAGGATCATCAAGGCATGTTTGTCGTACAGTCGATCGCCCCACGGGCATTATTTCAGTTGCAACCTGATGAAGTCGTATTTGGCAAAAAAGAATCTTACCGCTATGTGCGCGAACGTTCCTGGGCCAACCTTCCAGCGCAAAAGGGCAAAATTTCCTCAGTATTGTGTGTAGCGCAGCCGTCTTCGTCTCGTTCCATTCAAGCTGCGATCGATGAGTGGCAGGAGGGCGATCGGGCCTTACTTCTCCACGTCTACGGCGGCATTGGCGGAAATCATGTCGAACCTGCCGCTTCCACACCAATTTACTTCGGCCACTTCTCGTTCGGCATTGCTCAAGTGATTCGCGATTCACTCAGTCAAGATTTACGATTTGAAATTCGTTATCACCAGGTTTACACCCACAACAGTGATGGCATCATTGCTGGCACATTGCACTGGTCACGCTACATGGGCGATCGCCAATTCGGCTGGTTGGGTTCTCGTCCCGTTTGTGACATTTTGATCAAACATCCCGCCTTCACTGGTGATTACGATTTGCCTACGGGTCGCCGATCGCCGTTGGAGTACATCCTGCTGCAACTGGAAGTCATGACCGCTCGTTACCGCATCGGTGATGGCACAGGTGGCACTTACGTCGGCCCTGCTAGTAATTGCGCTCAAGATTCCCATCAAGCGTTATTTGCAGGACTGCGGCAAATGGAGAACCTGATGCGATCGAATACTACAATGCTGAGTCAATGGAAAGCGGAAAATCCTGAACAGGTCGATCGGTTCCGTCAATTCACGCTCCTCAACACCCAACTCAGACAAAAATTGCAACCTTTAGGGGGGCCTAAGTCAACCTGGGAGCGCAACGAGTACAACTTGGGCACCACATTGGAAGATGATCCGTTGCATAATCTTGTGACTGGTTTGGGAAGTTGGCGCAGCATGCTACCCCGTTTAGCCAGCGACACATTAGTCAAAATTTTTGTGGATCAAGGTGCCAGTATTTGGGTGCTGCGAACTAATCAGATTGGTGGATCTGATCCAGATATTGAACCCGTCGCTCCAATGACTCTATAACGCTTGTGTAAAAACCACTAGCGCCAAGTTCGGCTTAATTCATCAATTTGGGCCACTTCGTCCTGATTCAAGCTCCAGCCTAAAGCACCAGCATTCTGTTGAGCTTGATTGGCATTTTTAGCGCCGGGGATAGGAATGACGTTCCCTTGAGCAATCAACCAACTGAGAGCAACCTGAGCCGGAGTACGTTGATGGGTGTCGCCAATTTGCTTGAGGGCATTGATTAAGGGCGCAATTTTTTCCAGCCCTTTTTGCTTAAACCGGGGATCAAGGCGGCGGGCACCTTCAGGGATAGAAGTGGCAGCAGGAGTATATTTGCCAGTCAGCAATCCTTGCGCTAAGGGACTGTAGGCAAGAATGGTAATTCCCAATTCGCGAGCCGTATCCAAAATTCCATTGGTTTCAATTTGGCGCGTCAGGAGTGAGTAGCGAACTTGGTTAACAGCTAGAGGAATGTTTCGAGCGGCTAGATAGCTATGCGCTTTTCGCATTTGGTCGGCGGAATAATTACTGATTCCGATCGCTCCAATTCTGCCCCGTTCAACCTCATCAGCCAGCGCATTCATTAGGGTTCGTTGTCCTATCAAAAAATCTAGGGGAGCGTGAACCTGGTAAAGGGGAATGAAATCAAGTTGTAGCCGTTTGAGGCTGGCAGTTAGGGCATCTTCCACCGCTTGAGCACCAAATCGCCACGGTAGAGGAAAGTATTTTGTGGCAATTTGAACCGGGCGATCGACCTCCTTGATAAATCGTCCCAGTAACCGTTCCGACTCACCCAAGCCGTAAACTTCTGCTGTGTCAAAAAATGTTACACCGGCCTCCACTGCCGCCTGGAAGGCAGCTTGCACCTGTTCAACACCATAATCTTTGCCGTAACTCCAAAACAACTTATCTCCCCATTGCCAGGTGCCGATTCCAAGGGTCGGAACGGTGATATTGGTGCGTCCAAGGGCGATGGTCTGTACAGTTTGCGACATCATGACAACAGTTACATTTGTTTACATACCCTAAAGTGTAACTGCTGACTTTAATTTAGGGAGTGCCCCTGGGGCTTATTTTAGAAGATGAAGATTCGGTACACTATAGCCGTTGCCGTACACACTTTGGTGGGATGAGATAGTCATCCTTGAATTGACTTTGCAGCGATGGTTTTGTCATCAATGCTTGAATCAAGACAATACATTTCCGTGGGATAAGTACCTGATATGACAAGTGATGGATTAAACTCCAAATTTCAAGGGCGACTTCAGCCAAAACTATCCTTGTTCACAATGCTCCAGTTGGGCTTGTTTCAAATGGGACTGGGGATTATGTCCGTTCTAACGCTGGGCGTTTTGAACCGGGTAATGATCCAGGAGTTGGCCATTCCGGCTACCATTGCCGCTGGAACAATCGCCATGCATCAGTTTGTTTCACCAGCACGGTTGTGGTTTGGGCAACTTTCGGATGCGAGACCAATTGGCAGATATCACCGCACAGGTTATGTTTGGGCCGGAGCAGTTTTGTTTGCGATCGCGGCATTTTTGGCTGTTCAAGTGATGTGGCAACTGGGCACCAGTCTGCAAGCGATCGGCTGGACAGGAGCTACTTACGGCTGGATGGCACTTTTAGGCTTAGTATTTGTGTTGTATGGATTAGCCTTAAGTGCCAGTTCAACTCCCTATGCTGCCTTGCTTGTAGACGTATCAGATGAAGACGATCGCTCCAAACTCGTTGGGATAGTCTGGTCAATGTTAATGATCGGCATCGTGATTGGTGCCATCATGAGTGCTAGATTATTGCCACAACCTGTTAACAGCACCTGCGCCGAATTAGGCACAACAGATTTAAATCTATTGCGGGATGCAGTCAACCGCTTGTTTCTAATTATTCCTGGTATTGTGGTTGCGCTTTGTTTTGCCGCAACTACCGGAATTGAACATAAATATTCCCGATTTATCAATCGTTCTCAATCCACAACCCGCGAAGATCAGGTCACTTTCGGGGATGCGATGAAAGTGCTAACCGCATCCCCTCAAACAGGTCTGTTCTTCTGCTTTCTCCTCTGCATGACCATCAGCTTGTTCATGCAAGATGCTATATTGGAATCCTACGGTGGCCAAGTGTTTGGCATGTGTGTTGGCGATACAACCAAGCTCAATGCTTTTTGGGGAACAGGAACATTAATTGGAATTGGAATAACCGGGTTTGCGATCGTACCTCGGATTGGAAAAAAGAACACAGCTCGACTCGGTTGCCTCTGTGTTGCCTTTACATTGAGCTTTTTGATTCTAGCTGGGTTTAGTGCCAATCCCAAAATGTTGGAGTGGAGCTTGCTGCTATTTGGGTTGGCCTCTGGCGTTACGACAACAGGCGCAATTAGCTTGATGTTAGATTTGACCGCTGCAGAAACTGCAGGAACATTTATCGGTGCATGGGGGCTAGCTCAGGCTCTTGCTCGCGCCATGGCAACAGTCTTGGGAGGTGCCGTTCTAGACATTGGCAAAAGCATTTTTGCAAGCTCCACCCTAGCCTACAGTCTAGTATTCGCGACTCAGGCAACTGGCATGATGCTAGCTGTAATACTGCTTCAACGAGTAAATGTGCAGGAGTTTCAAATTACTGCCAAACAAGCGATCGCCACAGTTATTACCCATGACCAAGATTAAATTCTGCCTCCCTAACGAGACACCCCCTCCAGGCCGTGTGAGCTTGGAGGGGGTGCATCAAAAGTCAACTGGCATCGAGCTATTTTTGCGGGACGCAACCGTCCAACTATCTTCGCCGCAGAGCTGTTTCACACCTGAGTTCGGGATGGGTCAGGGT